>OJNH01000850.1_pt1 | contig 26276 bp, 17 predicted proteins | sample 1597361 | NCBI WGS metagenome assembly OJNH01 (sample SAMEA2452136, study PRJEB22498) | human gut metagenome | biome: human feces; feature: human gut; material: feces | place: Australia | collected 2012
GGATGAGCAAGTCCTTATTGGTCAATAGCCATGGGAGCAACTGCTCACACGACATATTGTCGATACCACCACAGCCCTTGTTTCTCATAACTGCCTTGTAGGCTCGGCTGAGATTCGCAGGACTGAGGATTTGCTCAAAAAGCTGTTCCTTGTCGAATGGTACTTCCACGATGTTGTCTTCACACATCCACATGAAGGTCTGCACTCCCCCATACCATTCGGTTTCCGACCTATCTCTTTGGGGGCAGCCATTAACTTGGGATAATGTTTTCTGCATTCTTTCCTTCATAAGGTATGTTTCAATTACTATCGCTTGATTGTTAGGTTCAGCCCTTCGTGCAACGTTATCGACGGTTGCACTACTATGGCGTCTGCTGACTTCTCACGACAAGCTTTACTCCACTTCTTTCGTAAAAAAAACTATTTGAAGCGTCCGTGAGACCTCCTCGGATAAGGGCATTGTCTTTCCATCTTATACCCACTTCATTTACACCGACCGTTCCGAATAGCTATCGGGCTTTGGTTTGTTTGGCAACCTTACCCACGGTCATATGCCTTGTATGAAGTTTCTGTCCGTTAGGTCAGATGTTTGCCGCCGGCTTCTTTCAGATTCCACCTCACGATGAACACCCTTGCCTTTAGCTATGTAATTCCCGCTATTAGGGCTTACTCGGGACTTGCACCCGTTAGACAATGCTCGACACGAGCATACCGAAAGTATGAAGGAAACCACTTCGTTTTCCTCCTACTCGATTAAAACAATAAACACTTATCGGACCTCTAATCAGTTTAACCCAATTCGGTCGTTAGGACTTATTGTATTTTGATTTTTAGTAGAACAGATGTTGCTTGTCTTTTTAAGTTTTAAGGAATAATAGCGGGCCATTTTGAGCTAAAAGCAAGCAACAATGTGGCTTACAAAAGGCAATAAGAAGTACTAAAAAAATATCATTTATGACCGATTTTGGTTTAATGTCTTAATGGTTTTGTCTTTGATGCACTAATCCATTTTCTTTGACAGAGCCACACGAGATACTATGACTGAAATAAAGAGCAAAGACATGCAAAAGGAAACTGTTAAGACCTAAAGAACATCAACTTGAAGATATAAAAACAATTTTATACACCTACTTAACACTATTTTTTAGTATTTTTGCAACAACAAATATTTAAGTATACTGGAAGGCTCCACAATAACAGAAAAGCATTTTTTCAGGACACACTTCTCCACAACATGACATCAAAGCTGCATATAACAACTCTGGCAATCCTATTACTTGGCGTAATGGCAGTTCATAGCCAAACCTTACGCGACCAAAAACAAAGGGTAGTCAAGAGCAACCCAAACAAAGATAAGGAAAAGAAAGGCGAAGCGCGCGCCAAGGCCAAAAGAGGCATTCGCGTCTGGACGATAAACGATGCCTCGGGGCTCTCAGACTCTGTTGCGGCCGATACTACTTCCCACGCATTTCAGAACACAGCTTTCACAACTGGCACCAAGGGATTCTATAATTCATTGGGAAATCTCGGTTCGCCCCGCAAATCAAAGTTGTATTCACTTCGTCCAGAAATGACAGACTACATCTTCATCCAGCCATACGATTTCTTCATCAAAGACATCAACACATTCCACTTCACCAACACATATTCACCGATAACAAACATCACTTATCACGAGTGTGGAGACAGCGATAACGGTGAGGACCATTTAGTTGCGAAATATGCTACAAACATAAACAAAGATGCAGGAATAGGCTTCAACATAGACTATATCTACGGACGCGGCTATTATGACAACCAGTCCACAGCCGACTTCGGCTTCAACCTGTACGGCTCTATCATTAAAGACCGCTACAAGGCACACATGCTTATCTTTGCCAACTATATCAAAACACATGAAAACGGGGGAATTACAGACGACGAATATGTAAAGAACCCACAAAAATTCCCCACAAACTACACAACAAAAGAAATCCCCACAAACCTGAGCAAGGCATGGAACAAGATGCATGTAAACGGCATACAATTTAACCATCGCTACAGCGTCGGATATGAAAAGAAAAAGACGAGCAACAATAAAGTTGTTACCTCTGTAAAGACTGATAGCACACAAAAAAAACAGACAAACGTTCCACCAGGAGCCATTTCCGCAAGAGAATTGGAAAAAGACGAAATGCAAAGCCGAACTGGCGATTTGGCGAAAGTCCAGACAAAGGATTCTTCCGTCTTCATACCTGTAAGCAGCATAATCCATACATTGAGAATCGGAGCCAATAGCCGCAAGTTTCTGGCAAACCAATCTCTTGCTAACTTTTACACAAACAATTACCTTGACTGTGACTCGGTCAGCGAACACTTTGACAATGTTCTGATATCAAACTATTTGGGGCTCGAATTAAGCGAGGGGCTAAACAAATACCTGTCTGCAGGTATACGTCTATTTGCAAAACACGACTTCAACAACTATAAGATGCCGGGACAACAGACGAGGGACAACTTCACGGAGAATCGCTTTAGTGTTGGTGCACAGATATTCAGGGAAAAAAGTTCCTTGCTGAATTATTTGCTTACTGCCCAGACATCAAGCGACGGCGACAGCTGGGGAGAATATGAGCTTAGAGGTCAGGGGGTCTTAAGCGTCAAACTACTGAAAGACACCGTAAATTTGACACTAAGGGCTTCGTCAATAAACAAAAAACCAACATTCTACTACAGACACTATCAATCCAATTACCTATGGTGGAGCAACAATCTGTCAAAACAGCTTTCTAACAATGCAGGCGTAACCTTGGAAAGCCGTAGACTGGCACTCAGACTCCGCGGAGACATCTACAACATCACCAATTACACGTATTTCAAGACCGCAATACAAAATGGCGCAGAAGGCAAACACACCATTAACACCGAGGTTGCACAAGCGTCCAAAAACATTTCGGTCTTTGCCATTGCTTTGGACAAAGACTTCAGATACGGCATACTCAACTGGGAAAACTCCATAATATGGCAGACTACCAATAGCAAGGAAATACTACCGCTACCCGTCATCACTGCCTACACTAACCTATATCTGAAATTCCGTATTGCCAAGGTGCTGAAGACAGAAGTCGGAGCCGACCTGTCATACTTCACCAAATACTATGCCGACACATACAGCCCCGCGCTCGGACTATACGCCAACCAACCAACCGAAGACCTAATAAAAGTCGGCGGACACCCCATTATTAGTGTATATGCAAACTTCCACCTGAAACACACCAGATTCTACTTGATGGCAAGCCATTTGAACTACAACAAGGAGGGCGGAACCACATTCGGGGCTCCGCACTATCCCGTCAATCCGTTTGTCATCAGATTCGGGCTGTCATGGAATTTCTTTAATTAAGAATTAACGACAAGCAACATTTGGCAACTTTAGGTTGCAATAAAAGTTTACAGAAAGAAAAGGTGTCAAACAGAGCCGATACAACCTAAAAAGTTGACATACTATAACACTGCACAAATGGGTTTTAAAAAAGAAATCGCTATTTTTGCAGTGTAATAAAACAACCAACATTTATTAATAAATAAAAATCATGGTAGACTACAAATCACTCGGCCTTGTAAACACCAGAGACATGTTTGCTCGTGCCATTAATGGCGGTTATGCCATTCCTGCATTCAACTTCAACAACATGGAACAACTGCAGGCAATCATCAAAGCGTCTTCAGACTTAAGAAGCCCTGTCATACTTCAAGTGTCAAAGGGAGCGCGCAACTACGCCAACCCTACCCTCCTTCGCTATATGGCTCAAGGAGCTGTGGAATATGCAAAGGAACTCGGATGCCAGCATCCAGAAATCTGTTTGCACCTCGACCATGGCGACAGTTTTGAAACATGCAAGAGCTGTGTTGATTTCGGTTTTTCTTCAGTTATGATTGACGGTTCAAGTCTCCCATATGACGAAAATGTTGCACTTACAAAGAAAGTCGTTGACTACGCACACCAGTTTGATGTTACTGTAGAAGGCGAACTCGGTGTCCTTGCTGGTGTAGAGGACGATGTCGTTGCAGCTGAATCACACTATACAAAGCCCGAAGAAGTTATCGACTTCGTTTCTAAGACAGGCGTTGACTCATTGGCCATCTCTATCGGTACAAGCCACGGTGCATACAAGTTCACTCCTGAGCAGTGCACACGCGACCCGAAGACTGGCAAGTTGGTTCCTCCTCCATTGGCATTCGACGTACTCGATGCAATCATGAAGAAGCTCCCAGGCTTCCCAATCGTACTTCACGGCTCTTCTTCCGTTCCACAGGAATATGTAGACATGATCAACAAGTACGGCGGCAAGCTTCCTGATGCAGTCGGCATTCCAGAAGAACAGCTCCGCAAGGCATCAAAGAGCGCCGTATGCAAGATTAATATCGATTCTGACTCACGTCTGGCCTTTACTGCAGCAGTAAGAAAAGTCTTTGTTGAAAAACCAGGAGAATTTGACCCACGCAAGTACTGCGGCCCTGCTCGTGACGAAATGACAAAGATGTACGAGCACAAGATTACAGAAGTGCTTGGCTCTGACCACAAACTTGCACAGTGCGATTAAACTTGCACCATACTATTGAATCATAACTCTGTCAGACAACATTCTGACAAACAAAAACAAGCCAGCAGTCCTCAAACGACTGCCGGCTTGTTGCGTCTTGCAAAAAATTGGCGAAAACTTGACCTCACGTCAACGTTTCGGCCGAAACGGACATCCATTTCGGCCGAAACGCAACTGCATTTCCGCCGAAATAAAACTACACTCACGCCGAAAGCGTGACCGAAGGACAAGCAAAACGGGAAATATGACTTTGCGGAAAAGAGGCTATGCATAGCTATGCATACCGCCCAAAAAGTAATTGACCCCAAAATAAGTAACCAGAACACAAAGGAAAGCTACGACAAGATAGAAATTAAAACGCATTGGCTGGTCGCCCAATTTCGAAAACTTATGCAGAGGCAACGAGTACACGAGCAATGTAATCAGTGCCCAAGTTTCCTTGGGATCCCATTGCCAATAACTCCCCCACGACACATTTGCCCAAACTGCACCGACAAAGATGCCTGCAGCAAGAAGAAACACAGACGGTGTTAATAGCAGACTATTCAAAGTCGTCAGCCTGTCTGCAACTTTAGGCAAGACGGAAGATTGCACTCCGTCTGCTTCCGTTTTTACTGAAGATAGAGGCACTGGACACTTCCTGTTGTGCGTCACAATTATCGCAGAAAGCGAAATAACAAACATTATTGCCATCAATGCATACGACAGCATTATTGTCATGACGTGAACACTCAACAGCGGTGAAGACAATACAGGCATCAAGGGGGTTATAGGAGGGTCGCTCTCCCCAAACAGTGCAACCAACAGGCAAAAACCAGTGACAAGAAATCCTGCCGGCAAGACAAGAGGGGAAAAACGCGCCACTGCAATTACAAGCAGAGAGACTAACAACGCCATGAACCCCATTGCTTCGTAGCCGTTACTCAAAGGTATTGACCCTAAAACTACCCAACGCAACACAAACAAAGTAAACAGATACAGTGACAAAGCTGCGACAAGGATGCGTTCTAACCGTTTCTGCCATCTGGGCTCCCTGCTTCCCCTTGCCATATACACTGTCGAACAAACAAAACACAAGAACCCTATGATAAGACTGATTATTGCGACAAGTTTTGTATGAGTGAGACTGTTATACAACAATTCTGCTTTAATCTCGGATACGTGAGGAACAGCTCCTGCTGTTTTCTTGTCTTGGTATCTTTTAATATTGCCTATCAGCTCTATCGCTTCTGCATCTTGTCCCAACATTACGAACTGCTGCAGATAATTTTGTACCTTGCGGATGAAAGTCCACTCTTCCACGCTGATACTCTCAGGCAACGAACTTGAGCGCCCGACCCATCTGACAGGCGCCCCATCGACGGCAACTGGGTACATCTTCAGCAAATCTCCGTTAAACAGAGACTCGATAAGGAGCAGTTTCTGCTTATCCTTTGAAGAAGATACATCTAATTTTATTTCACTGCGCCACTCCATAGGATAGAACATCCACCCACAAAGTACCTGGTTGGCACTATGCCCTTTATAGGATTTGCCGTTGTAAAGCTTTCTGCAAAAATCTAAAGCCAATGTATTGACAGGGCAAATTCGCCCTTGATAAAGCACCAGCACTTCGCCAAATTTGTCTGCTACAGGTCCAGAGGGACTCTTCAGTGGCTCTGCAAACGATGCGAGTGGAAGAAACAGCAAGAAAAACATTGTCAACCGTCTGATTTTGCGCAAAGATTTTCGGAACATAGAATTTCTGTCAAAAAAGAAAAACATCATGCATAAGAGCAGACACCCATATCCCACATACGACACAGTCATGCCATAAGGGTCATAACTGACAGACAACATGCACTCCTGCATGTCTGGGCTATAGGATGTTTGAAAAAAACGATAATTGTCATAGTTGACCACCTTGTTCATTGATACTGTATCTCTGTCGTCAACTTTGTCAGGAAATCTCAGAAAAGAAATTCCGCTTACATAATCCTGTGGAGTGTCAGTTCCGCCATAATACTTCACCACGAAAGTGTCGAGTCTGACATTGAACGGCAACGACTCTGTGGTATTGTCTGCGCAAATCATCAGATTGCTTGTCTCGCCTAACCTAAGACTCATTACACCGCTGTGCGATGTGAAGTGCGTAAGCAACGCTCCACACAAGATAACGAGAAAAGATAAATGAATGCCTACTGCGGCTTTTCTCCTATAAAGCCGACAGCACACAATCATCATAAAGCCAAAGAGAGAGAGCAGAGCCCACAATGCAATCATCCAGAAAGAACCGTATATATAATCCGTTACAAATTCATGGCCTTTGAATTTCTCTATGACGGTGGCACTAACCAAACCTGCGACCACTGCCGTAAGCAATAGCAAAACTGTTATGCGAAGATTCTTAATCATAATAGAAAGATACACGTATAAAAACACAAAACATGCTGTTTGAAGGCAAAATTAGATGAATAATTTCAATGTCACAACAATATAGCTGACAAATATTGAGCCGCGGAATGCTCCACGGCTCAATACTCAGACCAAACTGGTCATCAGCGGGTTAGTTAGCATCTTGCAGGTGTGTCTGAAAGTAGCTCTCGGTCTTTTGCCTTTGGAGAACAAAGAACATCTACTGGTCAGTAACAATAAGTTGTAGTCTACACATGACTGCCAAAAAATATCAGAAACGATACCACTATTGTGATGACAAGCAGATCGGAGCAATCTCATATCTGTTGTCAAATAGACTCTATAAACTTGACAATAGCATCACGTTCAGTCTTGTCAAGAGTTCTGAACTTCTTGATAGACTCATAAGCGTCCGAAACTCCGTCAACATTTGTTCCATGCCACATTATGGCTTCTATGACAGTACGTGCGCGACAGTCATGGAGGCGGTCAGAAGCACCTGTACACAATAGGCTCAACCCTCGTCCCCAAAGCGGTGTCGTGCGACACCAGCCTGTACGAATATCGTTCTTCATAAACAGACGGTGCTGAACCATATCGGTATAAGGCCATATTTTCTGATGAGGATAACGCGGCAGGTCCTTATTTGTCAACATTCCATTAGGATCACGTATTTCGTCATCACCTGTTGTCCATGAAGGCCTGTGGCAAGTGGCACAACCGATTTGCTTAAAGAGTTTCTGACCCAGTTTGAAATCTTCGCTCTCAACGTCACGTGCAGCAGGGACAGCCAACCCTCTGTGCCATACCATAAGATTTTTGTAGTCCTTGTCACTCATCTCCGCTTTGGCAACATTCTTGCCATCTTCCTTGCCCATCAGATAGCGGTAAATATCATATTCTACTCCTTTATCAGTTTTTTCCTCTGGGAAATACTCATAGAATTTACTTTGCACATCCGGATCCTTTGAAGCCACCTTAGCATAAGTTGCAGTCATGTAATGATACATGCGGTCAGACCTCGTTACATTGGTGATGTTCCAGATGGCATTAGCTCCAGGACCGTCTTGTATCGGGCCACGTGAAAGAGCATAGGTGAACTTGCGTACATAAGACTTTTTGTCGAGGCCTGTATTGTAATAGCTCTTCCAAGTGTTTGCCTCTGCATTCCACAAAGCAGGATTGAGGGTCTTGTAAGCAGACTCCCTCTGCCACTGTGCTGTAATAGAATCATCTGGTATTGCATCAAGGAGTCCAGTGCCGTAGATACCAATTGTAGACTCAAGCCTGACGGCAACGTCCTCATAAGGTATTTCACCGCGTGCAGACTCAAGCGGAACGTAATAGGCAGATTGTGGAATTTTCACTTCTGGATATATTAGGCTGTAGGTTTCTCCGTCTGGAAACGTGTTGTTCCACTCATCAGTAAACGGTTGCCAATCTATTGTGATTTGCTTTTCGTCAAGAGGAGCCTTAAACGGTTTTACCGCTTGTGTCTGAGGCATGCCAGTTAACGAAGTAAGGTATCCGTTAGTCTGCTTATCATACAATACAAGCAGATAACCGTTGCCCATCTGCGACGCACGATAATCCGTCTGACGTTTGCCGTGTCCGTAAGATGGGTGGCAATACATGCATCCAGAACGTATATAGAGGGGGCCGAGTCCTTTGAAGGCTCCGTTTTCGTTAGTATTGAAATCCTTCTCAAAGAATAACTCACCGACTTTAAAAGCTTGGCTGAACCCCTGTTGCTCACTTGCAGGAGACTCCATGGTATAGGCGTATGGGGAAGCATCAAACGCTGTGCCCAATTCCCCGCCTGCATAATATTCTTCAGGTAGTTTTTCACCATCTGGCTTATCATTGCCTCCGCCTGAGTTGTTGTCGCTACACGACACAAGCAAACCAAGACACCCAATGGTCAACAGACAAATATTAATTTTAATCTTTTCACTTTTCATTTTATCCTGAATTTTAAATGTTGCAGATATTCATAACTGTATTTCATTTGAGCTTCCCAATATGAACACAATTATGAATATCTACATGGTTGTTTGTACTCAATACTATTTTGATGATATACTTCTATTTTTACCGTTTCTGAAAACAAGATATTCCAAAGCGTGGAAGCCAGTAAGGTTCTGCCCATTGCGGATGGCATCTTTGACAATAGACTCATTAGCTTTGTCGGTTAACGGAGAGTTGTTCTTCATGTACTTATTGAATGCTGTCACATCAAATGGCCAAGTATCAATGTGAGGGTCAATGCCAAAGTTGTGTGCAGGGCCGAACAGGAAGGCCTCACTCCACTCCCAATATTGACGTGCTTCCTTCCACAGACTGCATGCCTCATCCAATTGCTGCTGGGTTGTCATGTTAGAGAGAACTGATTGAAGTTTAGACGTCTTATCCATAAGCTTTTCATAAGTAGGCCGAACAACATTCTCAACATAAGTCTTGTTTATCAAAGCAAGCATTGCATCATCTTCATCATCGGAGAACTTGTCTGATAGTTTGGCCAATTTTGCATCAAGAGTTTCCAATGCAGCAATTGCTGCACCAGCCGATGCGTCAGAATAGTATTTAACAAACGGAGCTTTCATCGCCTTAATTTTGTTTAAAGCATTGGAAAAAGCCACTTTGACCTCACCTGCCTCTGTCGGATATTTCGCAAGGGCATATTTCATCAAGGAGTTATCCAGAGCCTCTGTCGGTTTAACAACACCAGATGCACCATTGAGGGCATACAGACAACCAGAAATGTTATCGTAGAAATCCTGAATGGAATTGTAGGAGTGGGGAGATTCTATATAATTCACGTCACTGCCATCATATGGGGCACCAATCTTGGAATGTGCAACCTCATCAATGATGTCACGACAACCTGCAATAATTGCCTTTGTCGCATTTACAACAGTCTTATATCTCGTGTTGCCTGTTTGACCTGCATTGATGAACACCTCACCGTAGTCCTCATCTGGTGCAAAATCTTCCTCGTCAAGGTATGCATTTTGCTCTGCTGTTGTCGCACCACCCCAATTGGCGACCAAACGTAATGCAGAAAGATACAAATCATCTGCAACCCATTTGGAATACAATACCTCATCTGTAGTCAATGCAGCAACATCCTTTTTATCATCATCCCCATTTCCGTTGCCATCACTGTCAGAACAAGACACAACAGAAAAAGAGAACGAAATCACGCCAAATATTATGGCAAAAAGTTTTGAGTTTTTCATAACTTAATATAATTTAAATATGACAATATATATCAGAATTCTAATTGACAAGTACTCCCGACCACGCAACTCCGACAGATATTGACGGTTCGTTGTTGAATGTGGACTTCAGGAAACGTTTTGAGTACTCTGCTTTAATGACCAAATCACGTATTGGGAAATAATTCAGGCCAAATGCAATGCGGTTTGTTTTGCACCACTCATACGAAGAGCGATATGTACTACTTGCCATGGCATCGTAGTATTCATACTTGCCAAACACATAGAGTCTGTCCTTTGACTCACGTAATTTTGCAAATCTGGAAAAAACATCGTAACCAGCCTCTATTGCAACAGCCACAGCATTGCTTGCCACAGGTTGATGCTTAGAGGGAGAACCATCTTGCGCACTATGAAGAGGATAGTTCTTGTTAAAAGCAGTAATCGCATTGGCATCATCAAGATGGGCATAATCTGCATTACCGCGAATAATCCAATTGTGATTGTCATAGGTAAAATCGATGCTGCCTATAGCAAGACCACCTTTGACTTTCTCATAGCGGCTGCCAATTGTCTTGAGCGTGTTCTTAAACGTACGCCCCCAATAACCACTCATACCTATACGTAGTCCTGGAACAGAGTAGTTGTCTATGCGCCCAGCAACAGCATAATTGTTGGCTACTTGAAATTCATAGCTGCTTGTAGCCCCGTAGTGTACGAAACTGTTTGCACCGAAACGTTCTGAAGCCAGCCCAGGCAAGAACTGCACCTCATAACGCCAATCTCCTACAAGACCAAAAGCACTCAGACCAATCTGATGCCAAGTACAGGGAAACAGATTTGCTTCGCCTTCAGGTCTATAGCATGTAAAAAATTCTGTCGGAGTATGTGCATTGTTTGTTGCTCCAACAGGAACAACAATCTCTCCTGCTCTTAAATTAAAGGCTGCACCAAAACTTTTTTGAATCCAAAACTGTTCCAAAGCAACCTCGCCGCCTTTTTCGGTCTCTGATTCATATTCACCGCTTTCGTCTGCATCAACCTCAACGGAGCTGCCCGTTCCGCCATGTTCATATTCAAGTTCCATTCCCAGACTCCACCCTTTGCCAAAATTATAACCAAGATTCAGAGTAACATGAGGAATATCAAAGCGACCATGATTGCTTCCGTTTTTATCTGCATCTTGAGGTCTGGAATACCTATAGATGTAATCGCTATAAAAATTTCTCGTCATGACAACCTCTCCATAGCCACTTAGTACAAATCCTTTCCCGACTGTACTAGTATTTCTAATTGTATCTTCAGAACTCAGCTTATCCGTATTATCTGCAACTGACATTACAGATAGGAAAAGCAATCCCATGGAGAAAATCGGTTTTAAGTAATTTTGCATTTTCATAACATTGTTTTAGTTCTAATATTTCCGATGCAAAATTACAGCTACTCAAAATTGCTGTAAATACTAAAAAATAAGTAATTTTCTTTTGATTATAGTTAAAACATGGTATATAGCTCTTAATCCAGAGAGTATCTACAAATCGAATAGGAGGTAAACACTAACCATAGGTGTTTATCTTCTATTTTCGTGTTTACCGACCTCTCACACCACCGTACATGCGGTTCCGCATACGGCGGTTCCTATTTTGGGAGCCATTCGAGATACGCCCTCATTAAACCCAAATCTGTCATTAGGTAATAAATGACATATTTTTTGTTACTTCTTATTGTCTTTTGTTTTTTATAAGGCAACTGATGCTTGTTTTTAGCTCAAAATAGCCCGCAATTATTCCCTAAAACGACAAGCAACATCTGCTCTTCTAAAATTCAAATTACAATAAGTCCTAACGATCGATTTGGGTTAAAGTAGCATACCCTGCCCTACCTATATACTCATTTTTTATAGCTCTATGCAGTATGTGGCTGTCAGCTATACGCCAATAGCCTTTGCGAGTATTACCCCATTCGTATGCTTGGTATTTATTAATACCGCACATGATGAGGTTTGCCGCCGGCTTCTTTCAGATTCCAACTCACGATGGACACCCTTGCCTTTGGCTATGTAATTCCCGCTATTCTTCCCTATCATAACCTTTGTCTGCCCCTTCTTATTGGGTCTAAAACCAAAAACAATGCGCACCCCAAATCAAGAGTGCGCATTGTAATAGAATTATATTTTGACCGACAGTCTTAGTTCGTCCAACTGCTTTTGGTCTACTGCCGAGGGGGCGTCAAGCATCACATCGCGACCAGAGTTGTTTTTTGGGAACGCAATACAATCTCTGATGGAATCAAGCCCAGCAAAAAGGCTTACAAAGCGATCGAGCCCATAGGCGAGTCCTCCATGAGGTGGTGCACCATATTTGAAAGCATTCATAAGGAAGCCAAACTGTTCTTGAGCTTTCTCGGGGGTGAAACCAAGCACCTCAAATATCTTTGCTTGCAACACTGCATCGTGAATACGAATTGAGCCTCCACCAACTTCAACACCATTACATACCATATCGTATGCGTCAGCCAATACGCTGGCAGGATCTGTATCAAGTTTTGGTATGTCGCATGGTTTTGGTGCAGTAAACGGATGGTGCATAGCCATAAGACGTTGTTCTTCATCACTCCACTCAAACATGGGGAAATCCACTACCCATAATAACGCAAACTTGTTCTTGTCGCGGAGTCCCAACCTGTTTCCCATCTCAAGGCGAAGTTCACATAATTGTTTCCGCGCTTTCATGGCATCAGAACCGCTTATAATCAAAATCAAATCGCCTTCAGAAGCCTCCATCTTGTGAGCCACAGCATTAAGTACGTCTTGTGCATAGAACTTGTCAACGCTGCTTTTTACTACACCGCCCTCCATCACTCGGGCATAGACCAGACCTTTTGCGCCAATCTGAGGACTTTTAACAAAATTCGTCAGTTCGTCAAGCTGTTTGCGTGTGTATGAAGCGCAGCCCTTGGCACAGATTCCTCCGATATATTCAGCTTCGTTAAAGACACCAAACTCGCCAGTACCTTTAAGTACATCCATTAGCTCAACAAATTCCATGCCAAAACGCATATCGGGCTTGTCACTGCCAAAACGGGTCATAGCCTCTTTCCACGGCATACGGACAAAAGGTGCTTCACCAAGATCGTAGTTTCTGACATTACGGAAAAGGTACTTGGTCATTTCCTCAAATATCTTTATAATATCGTCTTGTTCCACAAAACTCATTTCACAGTCAATTTGCGTGAACTCCGGTTGTCTGTCTGCACGCAAATCTTCATCACGGAAGCATTTGACTATCTGGAAATATCTATCCATTCCGCCTACCATCAGAAGTTGCTTTAATGTTTGCGGACTTTGTGGAAGGGCATAGAATTGGCCTGGATTCATACGCGACGGTACGATAAAATCACGAGCCCCTTCTGGTGTGCTTCCCACCAACACCGGTGTCTCTATCTCCAGAAATCCCTTTGAATCTAAAAAGCTTCTTACTGCCAGACAAAATTTGTGTCTCAGTTCAAGGTTGGCCCTAACATTATTGCGACGCAAATCAAGATAGCGATATTTCATGCGAATATCATCGCCACCATCAGTATTGTCTTCTATTGTAAACGGCGGAATAAGACTTCTATTTAATATGTTGAGTTCCGATGCAATTATTTCAATTTCACCAGTCGGAATTTTTGTATTCTTATTATATCTCTCATTGACAGTACCTACAACTTGAATAACATATTCTCGTCCTAATTTGTTAGCCTCGTCACAAAGGGTTTTATCAATCTCCTCATTGAAAACAATTTGGGTAATTCCATATCGGTCGCGTAAATCTACAAATGTCATTGCGCCCATCTTACGTGTCTTCTGCACCCAGCCAGAAAGAGTCACTTCTTGTCCGACTTCAGATACTCTAAGCTCACCACAAGTCCTTGTTCTATACATTGTTATTCGTTTTTAATTAATCTATGCTTTCTTGATGTAATCAACTATCCACTGCCCTACTTCAACCGTGCCGAATTTAGGCCCATTTGCCACTTGAATCTCCGGAGTCCGCACATTAGCTTCAAGTGACGCATTGACAGCCTGCCTAACAAGTCGGCCTTCTTCTGCCAAATCAAAATATTCAAACAACATCGCCACAGACAATATCTGCGCAAGCGGATTGGCTATGTTCAGCCCCTTGGCCTGCGGCCATGAGCCGTGTATGGGTTCAAAGACCGGTGTTCCAGAACCTATTGAGGCAGAGGGAAGCAATCCCATGCTTCCAGTTATGCAAGAACCCTCGTCTGTAAGTATGTCACCGAATGTATTTTCCGTTACCATAACGTCAAAGAATTTCGGGTCTTGTATCATGCGCATCGAAGCATTGTCAACATACATATAATCTGTAACGACCTCTGGATATTCTTTAGACATTTCTTGGGCAACCTTACGCCATAGGCGCGATGAAGCAAGAACATTTGCCTTGTCAACAACCGTCAAGTGACGATTACGTTTCAATGCATACTCGTATGCCACTTTAAGAATGCGCTCAATCTCCTTCCTTGTATACTTGTTAGTGTCATAAGCCATATCCTCGCCCTCATGTTTCTCACCAAAATACATACCGCCTGTAAGTTCTCTTATACATACAAAATCGGCCTCCTTTACCAGCTCGTCCTTTAATGGCGATTTGTGGATAAGGCAATCAAATGTCTGAACTGGCCTTATGTTGGCAAACAAGCCCAGCTTTTTCCTCATAGCAAGCAAGCCCTGCTCTGGCCGAACTTTCGCAGTAGGATCATTATCGTATTTAGGATCACCAACTGAAGAAAAAAGAACTGCATCAGAATTCTTGCAGATATCATAAGTACTCTCAGGAAAAGGATCGCCCATCTCGTCTATAGCGGCCGCTCCGACAAGAGCCGTTTTGAACTCTACCTGATGGTCAAATTTCTTTGCAACAGTCTTCAGAACACTTGTCCCTTGAATGGATATTTCTGGACCTATACCGTCGCCAGGCAATACTGCAACATTAAGTTTCATAGTTATTTATCTTTATTTGATTTATGTTTTTGTGGTCTTTTGCGATTTCTTTAATAAGCCAATTCGACTATCGTAATTCCCGCACCGCCAAAATGCACGTGCTCGTCGTGACAAGATGCAACTGCGGGTACGGTATTGAGATACTGCCTTATTACCTGTCTTAAATAACCTGTACCTGTCCCATGAAGGATACTGAGTCTTTTTGCTCCGCATTGTATGGCATCTTCAACAAAATACATTACAGACTCAAGAGCCTCCTGTCCGTTCATGCCCCTTACATCTATATCCGACTTAAAATTCATGCGTTTTTCGTGTATCGAATCACGTGTCTGCTTGCTGATAAAACTTACGGTGGTTGAGGTTTCTGTGCATACGCTTTCGCTTGTCGGTTCAAGTTTCTGCAATTTAGCCGTCAACATCATCGTATTAGTTTGAATAAGCGCAGACTTTCCGTTCAACTTGACTATTTTTCCGACAGTTGATGTTCCGCTAATCTTGACATAATCGCCCAGATTGAATTTACGTTCTTTAGAACTGTCTGAAAATGCTTCGCTGCCAATTACTTTTTCTTCTGTTTGGCCAGTATGTTTTTTCTTTCTTTCTTCTCTGTTTTGACGTCTCCTGCGTATTTGCTCCATCTTTCTGGTAATGATATCGTCTGACAATTCATTATCGTCAAGGATCTGAGTTCTGAATTCATTAAGCTCGTTACGCAAGCGGCGTGTTTCTTCTTTTTCAGCCTGAGCCTCCCTTATGGAACGAATAGTATTTTCTATAACTGCGTTGCTTTCTTTGAATAGGAGTTCTGCTTTATCTTTAGCTTCCGACATAAATCTCCTACGCTCATTATCTAAGGCAGAAAGCCTTTTTTCGTAGGTTTCGATCATTTGTTGCAGGGTACGCTCCTTTTGGTGTACACTCAGGCGTTTGTTTTCCCAGTAGCGTTTATCTCTGACTATGTCTTGCAAATATTTGTCACTTTTTATATAGTCATCGCCTACAAGATTTGCAGCTTCATCAATAACTTGTCTCGGAAGGCCTATGTTTCGTGCAATCTCTATTGCGAACGAACTTCCCGGATTACCTATTTGTAACATAAAGAGAGGCCTCATCTCTCCGCGGTCATAAAGCATGGCACCATTAACTATACCATCATGATTGTCGGCATAATACTTGAGGTTTTGATAATGGGTCGTAATTATGCCGAACGTCATCTTTCCTACAAAGACATCAAGTATAGCCTGAGCTATAGCCGCACCAATTTGAGGCTCTGTACCTGCACCAAATTCATCTATTAAGACAAGACTGTTCTCGGTGCAGTCTTTCATCATTATCTTCATGTTCAGCAGATGGCTCGAATAGGTAGAGAGGTCGTTCTCTATGCTCTGCTCATCACCGATATCAAGAAAGATGCGGTCAAAGACGCCTACCTGAGAACTCTTATTAACAGGAACCGACAAACCACATTGAACCATGTACTGCAAGAGTGCCATCGTCTTTAGACAAACCGACTTTCCGCCAGCATTCGGACCTGATATTAACAAAAGTCGGTTTTTGGAAGTCAATTTTAGGTCAAGCGGAACAATTTGTTTATTTTGCTTTCGCAATGCCAAATCCAACAACGGATGCCTGGCTTGTATCCAATTGACTGTTGGCATTGCCTCAACGGTGGGTTCCTCCGCCTCTAATTTATCTGCAAAAATTGATTTTGCCCTAACAAAATCTATTTTACCAATAAATCTCAACCCCTCTAACATTTGGGGTATTTGCGGTCTGATAATCTCAGACATTGCCTGCAAAATCAATATTATGGCTCGTTGCTCTTCCGCCTCTAAAGTCCGTATACGATTATTTGCTTCCACAACTTCGGTCGGCTCTATAAAAACGGTTTTGCCTGTTGCAGATTCATCATGCACAATTCCTCGCATCTTTCGCTTCATGCCAGGCTTGACTGGTATAACCAGCCTGCCATCCCGATAAGCAGGAGTGACATCTTTTTCTACAATCCCATTCTCTTGAGCTTTTTGTAATATAGAACGCAATGAGATGCTAACACTGCGTCGGGCATTTGCAAGGGAAGACCTGATTTTTGCAAGCTCTGGTGAAGCATTATCCTTTATTTTACCATAGTTATTAAGAATGCTATCAACTTGGATTAAGAAACGGGGGAACAACTCAACGCCCCCCGACATTTTGGCCAACAAGGGATATTTGTACTTAACGACACTGTCTCCCCCATTGTCTTTAAAAACATTTCCAGAATCTTCTGTCACAGTCAGGAACTTGACGATTCCAGACAATGTTTCCATGGTATTTCTTAAACAGAACAATTCCGTCTCATCCAAATAGGACCCTTTGATTTGAATTCTAACAAGGGAAGACCGCACATCGGTAAAGTTCTGCATTGGAAAATCCAAATCATCATCCAATATAGACCTGAATTCCCTAACTATGGCAAGCTGTTCGTTTATAAGAACCGCGTCAGAACAAAATTCCATCTTACCAACTTCATCGACACCCATTGCAGACAAGCATCGACCTTTCAGCAATGTGCGTATCTCATTAAAGCCAACCTTTGTTTCAAAATTATTGGGGTATACCATAGCAAGATGTCCTTGTGTATTCAAAACGCTTCAAATAAACTAAAATTATAATGCAAAATTAAAAAAAACATTTCCCGTAACGAAGAAAAACGATAACAAACTAAAAAAACGCGTGTAATTCTTTGTAGGTTCAGAAGAAAGAACTAATTTTGCAGTCGAAAAATAAAACAATACCGCAAAGCGTTGCGGGTAATTATTTTTTTCGGAGAGATGGTAGAGTGGTCGATTACAGCGGTCTTGAAAACCGCCGTGCTGAGAGGCACCGGGGGTTCGAATCCCTCTCTCTCCGCCAAAATTAGCGTAACGAGTTGTAAAACAACAAGTTGCGCTGATTTTTCGTTTAAGGGTGCGCCAAATCTGCGCCAGAATTTTTCAGGTAATTGAACAAACGTCTTTAATCCACCGATATGATGGCTCTAAAAGATGTTAAAAAAATGTGCTCAAAATTTTGTAACGGCAATAGTTCTAATATTGTGGGCTACACACCTCCCACTTTACATAAAGGTGTACGTTGGTTTGTAGATTTTACATCATTAGACCCAGCACGAGGTTTAATGCGTCGTAAGAGATACTATATCAAAGATAGTCTTAGCATCTCTGAAAAGAAACGCAGAGCAAGCGAAATCATGGATGTTCTTACAAAGCAGCTTGCTCAGGGATGGAATCCTTGGGTAACAGATGATGAGAGTCGTGGTTTTGTGTATTTCGACAACTGCCTTGAACGTTATCTTGACTATGTAGACCGCATGGACAGAAAGAAAACGCGTCAAAGCTATCGTTCCAGAGTGAATATACTTCGTGAGTTTATTACATCGCAAGTTAATCCCATCAAGTATGCCTATCAATTTGATATTGGTTTCTGTAATGACTTCATAGATTGGATTTATCTTGATCGTGAGAGTTCTCCACGAACAAGAAACAATTACAGGGGATGGCTTTACGGCTTGGCGGAGTTCTTGATTGCTCGTAAGCACATCAACACTAATCCTGTGGAACATATCAAGGTGATGCCTGAACATGAGAAATACCGCAAGGACTTGACACCAGAGATGCTGAATCAGATGTCAAACTCTGAGCGGGCAGGCTTCTTTTATGGTTTTGATTGTAAACAGAAGGCTCACCCGATAAACCTAGGGGATTAAGCATACAGCCTTGTAAGTCTGAAAAGGAAAAACCTTATATCCGTTACTCCTCTTAAAGCAGCTCTAAACGCCTTTATTTTAGCATTGAATGATTCAGCAAAGGTATTAGTTGCTCTATTGACAAAGAAGTTCAATACTTCATCATAATGCCCGTAAAGTGTGGCGGCAATAACATTGAAACTCTTAAAACCGGAATCGTCCACTTTATTGTACCAGCGTGCAAGCGAGAGTCTTGCTGCATCTTTGATGGCATTCTTGGAAAATATCATTCTTAGCGAATGTGTGAGAGAATAAGCCTCTTTAAGGTCTGGATATATTTCAAAGAGCACCTCTGCTCTTTTCCTCTGACTTTCCGTCCATTTGTCGGGTGATTTGAAAAGCAGATATCTGCTGCGAGCCAACAACTGCTTGTGGGTGTCACCGTTTGAAAGCACAATTGGAGTATATGCTTCGCCCAGGAATTTGGCCTCTTCTCTGGCCTCCGTATCTGCTTGAATGGCCTCCCATCTATATGCGATGCGCATCTCCTGCAAGGCATCATATGTAAGTTTCTGTATATGAAAGCGGTCTATAGTACGCATTGCATTCGGGAAACAGCGTCTGGCTATAAGCTGCATGGAATTCGACATATCCACTGTTATTTCCTTTACTATCTGTCTCTTGTCCTCGCCAATGCGCATAAGTGCTTTTGGGACAGCATCTGCCGCCACACCCTTTACTATCGCAACGATGGTACCTTTGCCTCCACGTGAAGATCTGTTGCTTACTATCGTGTACAGTTCACCGTTGCTTGGAGCCGTTTCGTCAATGCAGATGCTTTCACCTATGTTTTCGGGAAAGACAAGCCAGTCTTCTGCATGCGAGAGTTCGGACCATTCGCGATAGCCGCTGAGCACTTCCTTGTATTGCTTTTCAAACGTATCCCCGTTTATGTGATAATAGCGGTCAAGCGAACGGGAGGTCGTAGGAATCGTCTCCATACACTCCTTTTAAAAAAGCCGCAAACTCCTTGGAGTAGCGGGTTCCTTCAGCCTTCAGCTCATAAGAGTCGGAGAAGTATCGGTTATTCTGCTTGTCGTACCATTTGCGTCTTCTGACGATTAGATCAACACCTTTGTCGCGGATCGGGAAGTCGCGTATGGTTACGGCTTCACAGAACCCTTTGGATTCAATCTCTGGGTTCTCTTTATATTCTGCCTTAACCGATTCGTCAATATAGATGCGAATAAGGGATGCCCCTTCTTCTACACGTACTACTTCAAAATTTGAAAGTATCTCTGATGGCAGTATCAACTGTGCCAATGCTAATAATCCTTGATTGTTCATGGCACAAAGGTATAAATTTTCTATAGAAATCAAAAAGCTTTCCCCTATATATATCGGGTGGGCCGGTTAAGCATCACGTATATAACTAAGGTGTATCCTTGTGTCTGTTTTTGCAAAGGCAATTGTTCTTGAAGACAACAATCGTCGTAGCCTGATGTGAATTGTGAAATAATAAATGAGAAAAAAGGCAATTTAGTGAGTGTTAAAGTTATAATCGTGATATTTTGCTTCTGTTTCGACAAAAATGACATCTTTCCTCTATAAAACAAAAATGAATATCTCCGCAAAAAGTAACTAAACATCAGTATAATTAAAATTAGGCGCACAAATTTCTTGACCCAAGCGCAAACAAGGGTCTATTCATATAGTTATACTTTCCTCTTCGAGTTTGTACTCAAACTGGCTTCCATAGCCGTCCGTCAGTATGGTTAATTTGTAGACGAGGTGTTACCATCACAAAGATAATAGCCTGCTGACGGGCGGTATATCGTGTTCATCCCCTTGTTCGGGATGTTTTACGATCGGTTGTGAAGTCAATGTAATTTGTGTTGTCATGCAACACATGCCAAATGGCGACGAGCATCTTTCTTGCCACAGCCACTAGGACCTTCATCTTGTTCTTTTTCCTCACCTGTGTCTGATGGTACGAGAACCGGCTGAAGAAGCAGTCCTTCGTCCTACTGGCTGCCCATGCACACTCTATGATTGTCTTGCGGAGATATACATTTCCATGAGTGATGCTCCTTGACTTGATTTTCTTGTTGGATTCGTCGTTTCTCGGTTTTAGACCGCTCCATGAAGCGAGGTGGTTGGCCGTTTCGAACTTGTTCATGTCCGTTCCGATTTCAGCGATCAATGATGTGGCCGCACGTTCCTTTATGCCGGGTATGGTCTGTAACCGTCTCAATTCTTCGGGGAATTCCCTTTCACAAATCTCAAGCATTCTGGCCTGGCATTTCTCCTTGTGTGCCTCCGCCATGTCAAGCTCATCACGCAATTGTGATATCATGTCAATCTCTGCAAGGCTTACCACGCCTTTGAGTGATGCTGTGATGACATCGATGCCGTGGTGGTTGATGATGCGCCCATGTATCAGCTTCACCAACTCTTCGTGGTCGGTAATCCCTTGTGAGATGGCTCTCACCACGGCTTTGTAGCTTTTGCTGTCAACATTGGAAACGTAGTTGCTCAGACGTATGTTGCAGCGTTGCAGCACGGCATCAAGTTTGGACAGCTTTCTTACAATCTCCTCGTTGAGGTCGAATATACGGCGGTCGTACTGACGCAGCTGTTGGATTGTCTCAGGAGGCACGAAGCTGCCGCGTATGAGTTCCTTCATCGTACACTCGGCAATCCACTGCGCATCCTTCACGTCACTCTTGCGATCAGGTAGCTGCTTGATGAAATAAGGGTTGGCAAGATTCAGCTTGAAGTGTGGAGACAGCACACGCCATATTGGAATCCAATAGACGCTGGTGCTCTCCATTGACACCTCAACAACATGGTGATGAAGCATCAGGTCACGCATTTCTTCCAACTGATAAGTTAAAACACCGAAAACTTTTTCAATAAGTTCTCCAAACTCACTCAAAAAACAAAGATAAACGCTATCTTTGTGCACGTCAAGACCACATACTGATTTCATAGGCTTGCATATTTGGGGTTTAAATCTTCCCAAAAATAAATATAATTTGTGACTTAGAGCACGTTGATGCAAGATTTTAGGTATGTCGGTCTTGACATTTTAACTCAAGCAGCGAGCACTCGGAGATATTCATTTCTGTTTTTTATCCCAACTGGCTTATAATTCGGAAATTTTATCTACATTTGTATCCACAACATTTCATTATCCAAGTATGGACAAAGACATCAATCGCATCAAAGTGGTACTCGCAGAGAAGAAGAGAACCAACAAATGGTTAGCAGAACAACTTGGTTGTGCGCCGACTACTGTTTCAAAGTGGTGTACTAACGCTTGTCAGCCTCCGATGGAGACGTATATTAAGATTGCTGAGATATTAAATATTACAATAGAGGAATTAATAAACAAAGAATATGTTAACTCGGTGTCTTCTGAGTAAAAGTTAATTATTCATAAGGTTATTCATTGAGGATGACATGTAAAATTTGAATTTTGACATGATCGAGATAAAGTCTAAAAGAGTGCGTGCCGTTGTTGACGAGCTGAAAGACCAGTACATGGAGGCAGACAGGAACTGCCGTCCGTGGATTATTGGTTTCTCGGGCGGCAAGGACTCAACAACACTCTTGATGCTCACGTGGATTTCCATGCTTTCGCTCAGGGAGGAAGGCAAGGATTTGAAACGCATGGTTTATGTGGTATGCAATGACACGATGGTAGAGAATCCTGTCATTGATGAATATGTCTCTACGGTGCTGATAAAAATCGAGGATGCAGCAAGGGAGCAGAAACTGCCAATTCAAGCGGTGAGGACAACCCCACAATTGGAGGATACCTTCTGGAGTTGCGTTATTGGCAAGGGTTATCCTGTGCCTAATAATTCCTTCCGTTTCTGCACAGACAAGATGAAAATCAAGCCCACCTCAAAGTTTATTACAGATCAGGTAGTGGCAGATGGCGAGGCCATCGTGCTTGTTGGTACACGTTTGACAGAAAGCCAGCAGCGTGAACGCTCCATCAAAAAACATGAGATTAAGGGACACCGTTTGTCTAAACATCCATTGAACCCCAACACCTTTACTTATGCTCCCATCAAGGAACTGATGCTTGAAGAGGTATGGTGGGTTATCAATTCCATCCCATCACCCTGGGGCTTTGACAACGAGATTCTTTTTCAGATATACCAGAATGCTTCTGCCGATGACTATGAATGTCCTACTGTTGTGACAGATGATAGTCACCGCTCTTGTGGCCAGAGCCGTTTTGGATGTTGGATTTGTACTGTTGCGAAAGAAGACAAGTCGATGACTTCACTTATCAGGAATGGATTCACGTGGATGACGCCGCTTTTGGAATATCACGATCGTCTTGTTGAGAATCGTAATAAATCAGAACTGCGTTTGCCTACACGTCGTAATGGCCAATCTGCCGTTGATGAGACAGGCCATAACCAAGGAAACTACACCTTCGAGTATCGAGTTCAGATGTTACGCGAACTGCTGGAAACGCAGAAGGAGGTACAGAAAGGACACTCCAGCGTAAGGCTGATAACAAGCCAAGAACTGATAGCTATTCAAGTAATCTGGTTTCGCGATGGCTATTTCAAGCCAACGGTTAACGATATTTACAATGATATTTACGGCTACAATATTCCCAACTTGGAGATTGGATTGCAGGAGCGCTTGATTTTGGAAAAATCATGCACAGATTCCAAGCACTTCCAGTTGATACAGGAACTACTTGCCCTGCAAAAGAGCAAGGTGCTGATGATGCGCAAGTTTGGACTCCAGAACGATATAGACGAGCAGTTGGATAGATTCGTAAAGAAAGGAGGTCAGTATGCTGATTGAAAGCATTACTCTCAACAACTATCGCCTTTATGAAGGTGAGAATGTTATCCAATTCCATTTTGACGAAGCCAAGAATGTTCATTTGATTTGTGGTGAAAATGGCTTTGGTAAAACCACGCTGCTTCATTCTTTGCTGTGGTGTTTGTTTGGCAGATTCGTTGGCGATGTGCCAGTTTCAGGCCAAGAGACCAACAGCAGCTATGCTGCGATGCAGAAGGAAATCCTGAATCAGAATGCAGCCAAGCGATTTGAAGAAAAAGCGACTCCAGAGATTGTTGCGCTGATAAAAAAGAACGGTTACACCAATGACTACGAAGAGATTAAGAAAGACAGCGTCTATAGCGTTGCCATCTGCTTTGCAGAAGTTGGTATCCCCTCAATTCCTTGTCAGAAGATAGTTGTTGCCAGAAGCTATGATTCACTCTTGCAAAAAGAGGATGTGGAGATTCTGATAGATGGTGTCAAGAATGAACTGACAGATGAGATTGGCCCAGAGGTGTTCATCAATGACTTCATCCTCAATAAGGATATTGCCAAGCTCTTCTTCTTTGACTCAGAAGAAATCGTATCACTGGCAGATACTGGTACCATTGCAGAACGTCGTAAGTTGAGTAAAGCTTACGAAGAAGTTCTTGGTATCAGAAAGTATGAAGAACTGAGGAGTAACCTTGAAGGTTTGCGTCTGCGCTATCGTAAGAAGTCGAAGGATATTGGGCTGAAAGACGAGTTGGAAAAACTGGAGGCAGAACGTGAGGGTGTATCAAATGAACTGACTAAGCTTTCAGATTCTCTGACAGAAATAGAAACCACTCTGACAAACCTGAGAGAACAAGATGGCCAGTTGCAATTACAGCTTTCTCGCGAAGGTAACTCAGTTAAGACAGAAGAACTTCAGCGCGTAAAGGCTGTCATAGAGAAATGTAAGAAAGACGATATTGAGATGAAATCTGCCTTGAAGCAGTTCATCGACTATGCACCATTTGCCATTTCTGGCCAGTTGTTTGCTCGTGCCTATGAGTTGGCAAAAGCAGACCACGAAGCAATAGCCAACAACAATACTGCTACTGCGCAGAACAGTGTCTTGGATGCTTTGAGCAAAGAGATGAAGGGACTTCTTGATAAGATGCCAGTTAATAAGGACTCCAAAAAGGATGCCCACACCCAACTGGAAGCTATCATCGAGAAATACAGAGGACGTGCTTGTGATAGAGATATTCAAGTAACCCTTACTGATGATGAGTTTGCAGAGGTTGAAGCTGTTTACAACAGTCTGACAACGACCTATCGTATCGAATTTGAAGCATTGGCAGAAGCCTATCGCAAGAACAAGATTACCTTGGAGCGCAATGTCAAAAGACTGTCAAACATCCAAAGCAAGGAGAGCGATGAAGTGATTAAAGGTCTGCGTGACAACAAGAATAAGATAGAAGCAGAAATCAAGGCCAACGAGGAGAAACAGCGTTTAGGCCACATCAGAACTGGCGAGTTACAATTGACAATAGAGTCTTACGACAAAAAGATAAAAGAACTTAGTCGCAAAATCAGCGTTGACGATGCTGACGAAGCAAAGGACAAGTTGGCTAGCGAACTCATTACAGAACTTGATACCTTCCTGCTTTCGTTGAAGAAGAACAAGAAATCGTCTCTTGAACTTCGCATCAAGAATACGCTGAACACACTGATGCACAAGGAAGATTTTATCAGTCATGTGGAAGTAGAACTTGACTCTGACACGATGGATATCAATCTGTTCTCAAGTGACGGCAACGTTATCAACAAGAATATGCTTTCAAAGGGCGAAAAGCAACTCTATGCCACCTCAATCCTGAAGGCACTTGTTGACGAGAGCGGTATCCAGTTCCCTGTATTCATTGACAGTCCATTACAGAAGTTTGACAAGAGCCACTCTTCGAAGATTATCAGCGAATTCTATCCCTCTATCTCGAAGCAAGTGATTCTGTTCCCACTGTTGCACAAGGAACTGACGGAGACAGAATACAAGACCCTGCAACCATTTGTGGAAAGTGCTACGCTGATAGTCAACGATACTTCAAGGTCATACTTCGAGGCTGCCAACGTAAAAAGTTTAATGCAAAAGAATTAAGGCAATGATAGGACAGATTAAGACAAGCACAGAAAACAAGGAGCGTGTGACAAGGCTGACAAGAAAGTTTGGCCTTGGTGCAGAGAATATCATTGCACGTATAGCCATCGCATACTCATTGAAGCAAGGTGGGCATTTCGACCCTACAAAAGTCAAGGACTCTGGCGGTAAGGAATATAGTAGGAATGTATTGTTTGGTAATCTGTTTCCGCTGTATCTCTCTATGATTTGCGAACACTACCAGATAAAGAGTACAGACAAGGATTTGCCACGATACTTCAAGTTGCATCTTGACGATGGCTTGGAACTGATAGATAAAGACGTAAAAGACAACCCCAATTTGGTGGGATTTGTAGTTTCCTGATTTTGGTTGACTACTTGCTTGTCTTAAGTCTTGATAAAGTTG
>OJNH01000862.1_pt1 | contig 26092 bp, 22 predicted proteins | sample 1597361 | NCBI WGS metagenome assembly OJNH01 (sample SAMEA2452136, study PRJEB22498) | human gut metagenome | biome: human feces; feature: human gut; material: feces | place: Australia | collected 2012
ATTTAAAAACATTTTATCCAACAAATGTATTAGTAACAGGATATGACATAATATTCTTCTGGGTGGCAAGAATGATTTTTTCAGGATTGGAATTAATGAATGAAAAACCATTTAGTGATATCTTAATACATGGAATAGTAAGAGATAGTCAAGGAAGAAAAATGTCAAAATCATTAGGAAATGGAATTGACCCATTAGAAATAATTGATAAATACAGTACTGATGCATTAAGATTTTCATTATTATATGGAACATCTGCTGGAAATGATATTAAATATATGCCCGAAAAACTTGACCAAGCATCAAATTTTGCTAATAAATTATGGAATGCCTCAAAATTTGTAATTAATTCATTAGAAGATGATATTAAAGAAGAAAAAGAATTAAGAGTTGAAGATAGATGGGTACTAAATAAATTAAATAATTTGATAAAAACAGTATCACAAAATATCAATGATTATGATTTAGGTGTAGCACTTGAAAATATCTATAATTTTATTTGGAATGAATTCTGTGATTGGTATATAGAAATGGCAAAATCAAGACTATATAGCGAAAATAAGCAAGAAAAAGCACAAGTATGTTATGTATTAAACTATGTACTTAGAAACAGTTTAAAATTGTTACATCCATTTATGCCATTTATCACGTCAGAAATTTACTCAAAACTTGTAAATCCTGATGACAAGGACTTAATGGTTTCTGATTGGCCAAAAGCAAATGATTCAATAGAATATGATACAAGCAAAGATTTTATAGAAAACTTAAAAGATGTTATAACACAAATTAGAAACGTTAGAGCAAATATGAATGTACATCCAAGTAAAAAAGCAAAATTAATTTTTGTTACAACTGAATATAAAAAAGATATCGAACAATCTAAAGCATTTATTGAAAAATTAGGATTTGCAAATGAAATTACAATTCAAAATAATAAAGCTAATATTCCTCAAAATGCTATTTCAATTATTTCAAATGGAATGGAAGTTTATATTCCATTTGAGGAATTAGTAGATGTAGAAGATGAGAAAAAACGTCTTGAAGAAGAAAAGAAAAAAGTCTTAGCAGAAATTGAAAGAGCAAGTAAGATGTTAGCTAATCCAGGATTTGTTAATAAGGCTCCTGAAGCCAAAATAAACGAAGAAAAAGCTAAACTAAATAAATATCAAGAGATGCTAAAAAGCATTGAAGAAAGATTAAAATAGAGGAGGGTATTATACCCACCTCTATTTGTTCTAAAGCTTATAATATAATATGTTTATTTTAATCCAAGTTCATTTATTTTTTCAAATGTCCAATTTTCCCCATCATATCCATCAAAAATCAAATAAATTTTAGAATTTTTATTAATAGAAATACGAATAACTCTAGAACTTACAGCAAAAAGCGTATGATTTGGAAAAGTTTTTCTAATTTCATCAAAAATAAAATCATATTTATTGACTTGAGGAATTTCAAGATAGACATAATCACCAGGTAAATTATCATATGTTCCTGAAGCCGAAAAAATGTTTCCATCAAGCTCATGATCATATCTATAAATACACTTATCGTAATTGAATATGTTGTAAGAAAAACTCTTATTGTTTTTAACAGCGTCAAGTAACATTTCTAAAAAACTAGAAAAAGCTATTGGCTTTGTTAGTTCTTTTGCAGTGTTCAACTTCCATCTTTGTTCATCACCAGAACACATAAAGTCCAAACAAATTTTAACATTGTTAATAGTAACATAAAACAATATATTTGCATAAAGATCATATTGAAGTGAGATTCTATGTTGATTTGGAAAAGCTTTTTTGATTTCATCTAAAATGAAAGCAAACCTATTAGTTTGATTAGTAATTTCAAGCTTACCAACTCTTTGATATTTTTTTAAGAACCCTCTTTCATCCAGATACACTTTTAAAATTGTAAAAGTTTTTTCTGGCCGATCACTATAGTTAGTTATGGTATAATATGATGGCTTGTTAGTTTTCACATCTTCATGTAACAGTTCTAAAAACTTTGACATACTACTTATTATTTCCATAAGCTGTTCTCCTTTTCTTAATTAAAAAATGGTATTATTTACTTGTAACAAACCATATTATAGCGTATTTTGCAAATTATGTCAAATTATTTTACGTGCAAAATAGTTCTATCAAGTACTTTTTCTGCATATTATAATTTAGTATAGAAAATTTATATACGAAAGGATGAAAAATATGATAGATGAAAGAAAAAGCATGAACATAAATGTTAATCCCAACATAGTTCAAAACTTAGTATTAGAAAATAGAGGAAAATTAAATGTATCTGGAGTAAATGACGTATTAAGTTTTGATGACCAAGTAGTAATGGTAGATACAGAATTAGGACTACTAACTGTAAAGGGAGAAAATATCAGAATAAACAAACTAAGTCTTGATACAGCAGAAGTAATAATTGAAGGAGAAATATCAAGTCTGGCATATAGTCAAAGCAAACAAGAAAAAAATGCAGGAACAATATTAAGTAAAATATTCAAATAGAAAGGCAAAAGTATGGCTCAAGATCAAGCATATTTATTTTTAGTTTTTTCATTAACAGGTGTAGCAATAGGAATTTTATTCGATTTTTTTAGAATCTTAAGAAGAAGTATAAAAACCTCAAATATAATAACATATATAGAAGACGTTTTATTTTGGATTTTAACAGGAATTTTAGTTTTATATAACATATGGTACTTTAATAATGGAGAAATTCGTATATATATGTTTTTAGGAATAGTAATTGGTGTTTTAGTATATATGTCAACACTAAGTAATATATTTGTAAAAATCTTTAGCAAAATTTTAAGTTTTATAATAAAAATAATGGAAATACCATTTAAAATAATAATAGATATTTTTAGAAAAATAAATACAATAACCGTGTCATTTTTTATGAAATTTGTAAAAAAAATTAAAATAAAAAAGGGGAATTTTGTAAATAATGGAGAATAATATATATGTAAGATATTTTGTATAGAAAAATGGAGAGTACATATGAAAAAAGGCAAATTATTAAGAAATGCGTTTTTGATAGCATTAGTAATATGGATTATTATGTTGATAAAACAACAAATAAATATATCACAATATAAAACTGAGATTAAACAATTATCATCAAAAATAGAAATTGCAGAAAACGAATTAGATGAAAATAAGCAAGATTTAGAACAAGAAAAGAAAAACACAGATTCATTAGAATATATAGAAAAGTTAGCACGTGAAAAACTAGGAATGTATTTACAAAACGAAAGAGTTTATATCGATAATAATAGGTAAATCCTTAAAGCAACATTCAAGTTTTAAGGATTTATTTTTATTAAATTCATAAAAAAAATCCATTAAAAATATAAATAATAATAAAATAGGAGGTAGTTATGTCTGAATTAGAGAACATGACATTATTAGAATTGAGAAATTTTGCAAAAGAACAAAATATAAAAAATATATCAAAATTAAAAAAAGACGAATTAATAGCATTATTAAAGCAAGTAGCAGAAACATCAAAACCACAAGAAGAAAAAGAAGAAATAAGATATGATAAAAATGATGAAGAACAATTAGAAGAAGCTGGAGAATCAGTAATAGACTACAAAGTAACAAATGAAGATGATGAAATAGTTGAAGGAATATTAGAAGTTTTACCAGATGGATATGGATTTTTAAGAGGAGATAATTACTTATCAAGTCCAAAAGATGTATATATATCACCAATACAAATCAGAAGATTCAAACTAGACACAGGAGATATAGTAAAAGGAATATCTAGAACAAAAGATGGAGAAAAATTTCCATCATTAATATTTGTTGGAGAAGTAAATGGAGAACATCCTGAAAAAGCAGCAAAAAGAAAAAGATTTGATGAATTAACACCTATATATCCAAATGAAAGATTAAAACTAGAAACAACACCTACAGAATATGCAATGAGGATAATTGATTTAATCTCACCAATAGGAAAAGGACAAAGAGGAATGATTGTAGCACCACCTAAAGTTGGAAAAACAACACTATTAAAGAAAATAGCAAATAGTATAACTGCAAACAATCCAGAAGTAGAATTGATTGTACTATTGATAGATGAAAGACCAGAAGAAGTTACAGACATGAAACGTTCTATAAAAGGACAAGTAATATATTCAACATTTGATGAAATGCCTGAACATCATGTGAAAGTTGCAGAAATGGTGCTTGAAAGAGCAAAAAGAATAATAGAACATAATAAGGATGTTGTAATATTATTAGATAGTATTACAAGATTAGCTCGTGCGTACAATTTAGTAATGCCATCATCAGGAAAAACACTATCAGGAGGACTTGACCCAGCAGCATTACATAAGCCAAAAAAATTTTTCGGAGCTGCCAGAAATATAGAAAATGGTGGAAGTTTAACAATACTTGCAACAGCATTAATAGAAACAGGAAGTAGAATGGATGATGTAATATTTGAAGAATTTAAAGGAACAGGAAATATGGAAGTTCATCTAGATAGAAAATTATCTGAAAGACGTATTTTCCCAGCAATAGACATCAATAAATCAGGAACAAGAAGAGAAGACTTGTTATTAACAAAACCTGAAAAAGAAACAGTATTTGCATTAAGAAAAGCTTTAAATAACTTACCAGTTGCAGATGTAACAGAACAAATTATTTCACAAATGACACAAACCAAAAATAATGCTGAATTTATAATAAGAATGGATTCTTATTTAAGAAATTACAAAAATTAGTTATAAAAAAATTTGTGAAACATAAAGATAAAAAGTTGTCTTTATGTTTCATTTATGTTATTATTCAAATATAAATAAAAATTAAAAGAAAGGATGTATATAAAATGGAAGAGGAAAGCTTTGAAAAATTATATAATGAAACATTAAATACAAAAAGAATTGATAAAAGAGTAACAGGAACTGTAATTCAAATTTCAAGCAAAGGAGAAATATTTGTAGATATAAAATATAAAGCAGATGGAATTATACCAAAGTCAGAATATTCAGATGATGAAACCAAAAATCCAAAAGACGAATTTAAACCAGGAGATACAATAACAGCAGATGTATTAAAATGGAATGATGGATTAGGAAATGTTCTTTTATCTTATAAAAAATATAAAAGAGAAGAAAACGCAAAAAGAGAAAAAGAACTAAAAATCAAACATGCAGAAGAGATAAAAAGACAGAAAATAGAAAGAGCCAAAAATCTCGAAGAATTCTGGAATAATATAAAAGTAGGAAAAGCATATACAGGAACAATTACCAAAATTGTAGATTATGGAATATTTGTTGATTTAGGACTAGTAACAGGATTAACACACAAATCAGAATTAGTATGGGATAGAAATAAAAAACTTGAAGACAAATTTAATATAGGTGATGAAATAGAAGTAAAAATAAAAGATTTTAACAAAGAAGAAAAAAGAATAAGCTTAGAATATCCATTAAAAGGAGAAAATCCTTGGTTTGCATTAGCAAATAAATATAATGTAAATGATATAGTTACTTGTAAAGTAGTAAAATTTGCACCATTTGGAGCTTTTGTAGAATTAGAAAAAGGACTTGAGGGATTGGTTCATAATTCAGAAATAACAGGATTAAGAAGAGTAGTAAAACCAGAAGATGAACTAAAATTAGGGCAATTAGTTAATGCAAAAATTATAAATATAGACAGAGAAAAATTAAAAATAGGATTAACTATTAAAGAACTTGAAGGAACTTCTTCAGAATATGGATATGAAGAATATATAAGAAAACAATAAAATTAACTTAAATAAAATAGTTCACATAGAATTCATATTAGTTTAATATAATATTTTTGTCGAAGAGGTGAAAATATGTTTAATGTTTTAGTTGTAGAAGATGATAAAAATCTAAAAAAGCTTATGGTCACTTATTTAAAGAAAAATAATTATACAACATTTGAGGCAAGTAATGGAGTACAAGCATTAGATATAATTGACAAACAATATATTGATTTAGTAATTAGTGATATTATGATGCCAGAAATGGATGGATATGAATTACTAAATGAATTAAGGACATCAAACTATGAAATACCAATAATGTTAATTACCGCAAAAAGTGATATAAGAGACAAAAAACAGGGATTTATTTTAGGAGCAGATGACTATATGGTAAAACCGATTGATATGGAAGAAATGGTTTTACGAGTTTCTGTTTTATTAAAACGCGTTAAAAGTGCCAATAAAAGAAAAATCATTTTAGGAGATTTAATAATTGATTATGACCAATTAAGTGTCACAAAGCACGGTAAAGTATATAATCTTGCACAAAAAGAATTTTACTTATTATATAAGCTTATAAGTTCTCCAAACACTATATTTAGTAGACAAGAATTAATAGAAGAAATTTGGGGACTTGAAAGTGAATCTGAATACAGAACAGTTGACGTTCACATAAAAAGACTACGAGAAAAATTAAGTGATATAAAAGAATTTGAAATTGTTACTGTACGAGGAGCAGGATACAAAATTATTATAAATAAGTGAGGAAAATAAATGAAAGATAAAATTTTTGAAACAAAACGAACAATACAAAGAAAATTAGTTGTTCAATTAGCTGTTGCAATTATATTAGTAATTATTCTTTCAGCAATAGGATTATATATATTTACACATCAAGCTATATCACGATATTTAGTATTTAATCTAGATGATGAATCAGAAAAGATTGAATTGTGGAAAATTTTTGAATTAGGTATAGGTATAATAGTTGTAAATACTGTACTTATTAGTTTTGCCATTATAAGAATATCAACAAAAACTTTAGCAGAACCATTATCAAAAAGTATTGAAGCAACCAAAAAGGTTGCAGATGGGGACTTTTCGGTTAGGCTAGAGACCAAAAGAGATGATGAAACAAAAGAACTAGTAGATAATTTCAATAGAATGGTAAAACAATTAGGAAAAACAGAAATATTACAAAAAGATTTTATAGACAATGTATCACATGAAATAAAAACACCTATTAATTCTATACAAGGATTTACAAAGCTTTTAGACGATAATGATTTATCAGAACAAGAAAGGAAAGAATACATAAACATTATTTTAGAAGAAACAAATCGACTACTAAAATTATCGAGCAATATATTAAAATTAGCAAAATTGCAACATCAAGATAAAGTAATTAATAATGAAGAAATTAACTTATCAGAACAAATAAAAAAAGCAGTTCTCTTGTTAGAACCAAAATGGAAAGATAAAAATATTAATTTTTCAATAGATGCAAAAGAAGTTTATTTTTATGGTGATGAAGATTTACTATTTCAAGTATGGACAAACTTATTAGATAATGCTATTAAATTCTCAAACTCTAATGGAAAAATATCTGTAAAAATTAGTACTGTAGAAGATAAAATTGAAGTAAGTATAAAAGATAATGGAATAGGTATGGATAGCGATGAGCTTGAAATGATATATACAAGATTTTATCAAATAGATAAATCTCATTCAGGAGAAGGAAGCGGACTTGGTCTTGCGATTGTAAAAAGGATTGTTGAAATTTCAAATGGAGAAATAAATGTTGAAAGTGAAAAAGGAAAAGGAACAACATTTACTATAGTTCTTCCAAAAAAAGAAAAAACGAATAAAATAATTATATAAAAGAAAGGCGGAATTTTTATGGAATATTTAGATAATATTTTAAAAAAGACAGGAAAAACATCTTTGGTTACATCAATAATTTTTGCAGTATTGGGGATAGTATTAATAGCATATCCAGAGGGAACAGTTAAATTTATTTCTTATATAATAGGAGTAATGTTTATTGCAGTTGGATTATATAAAGGTATAAATTATATAAAAAATAAAGAAATTTATAATATGTTTAATTATGATATGGCATTAGGAATTATAGCTATTATTATGGGTGCTGTTACTATAGCATATAGTAATCAAATTGGAGCTATTTTTAGAATTATGATAGGAATTTGGATAGTATATAGTGCAATTATTAGAATGAGCTTATCTGCTAAACTAAAAGTAATTCAATCTAATATTTGGCTTTATAGCTTAATTATTGCTTTTGTTATGATAATATGTGGTATATTTATTATATTTAATTCTGGAGCTATTATCGTAACAATAGGAACTGTTATATTAATTTATTCTATATTAGATATTATAGAGAGTATTATTTTCTTGAAGAATGTTAATAGTTTTACTAAATAAATTAGAGAGATTAGTTAATGAGAATTGGCTAATCTTTTTTACATTAATAGAAACCATAAGGAAATTATTTAAAAAGTTTGCTGGAAATTGATAGTCAAGAAATCAAATGATAAAAATTTGCCAAAAATGGAATTTGTTAACATAGAGTTCACAAAGAGGGAGTATAATATATAATTGTAAAGAGGCAAAAAACGTTTTGCTTCTTGTTTAATGTAATAAGGAAGGTGATTATTAGATGAAGAAAATTTCAAATTTTATTGTAGAAAAGAGAAATTTTATTATTCCAATATTTATTATACTCGCAATTATATGTGTAATCACATCACAAAAAGTAAAAATAAACAAAGACATAACAGAGTATTTACCTAGTGATTCTGAAACTAGAATTGGATTAGATAAAATGGACGAAGAATTTTCAGATGTTAATACAACAAGTTCATTTAGTATAATGTTCAAAGGATTAACTGACGATGAAAAGCAAACAATTTTAAAAGAACTAGAAGAAACAGAAAATGTTGACTCAGTTGACCATGATAATAGTGAGGATTACAACAAAGGAGATTATACATTATATACTGTTAATGTAAATGATAAAAGTGATTCAGAAACTGCTAAAAATGTATATGAAAGTATAGAAGAAAAGTATAAAGATCATGATATTGAAACAGATGGTGATATTGCAGACGAAAATGAAGTAGTACTACCAACATGGATATTAGTAGTTGCAGTATCTGGAGTAATAATTATATTACTATTTATGTGTGAATCTTATGTTGAACCATTTTTGTTCTTATTTTCAATATTAATAGCAATTTTACTAAATAATGGAACAAATATAATATTTGATAGTGTATCTAATATTACAAGTTCTATATCAGCAATATTACAATTAGCACTATCAATGGACTATTCAATAATGTTAATGAATAGATTCAGACAAGAAAAAGAAAACGAACCAGATATTAGTACAGCAATGAAAAGAGCACTAGGTAATAGTATTCAATCAATATCAAGCAGTTCAATAACAACTATAGTTGGATTAATTTGTTTAGTATTTATGAGCTTTACTATTGGTAAAGACTTAGGTTTAGTACTTGCAAAAGGTGTATTATTTAGTTTATTAAGTATATTCTGTGTATTACCTGGATTAATCTTAAAATTTGACAAAATTATATCAAAAACTAAGAAAAGAAGTCCAAGTATAAAACTAGACTGGTTAGGGAAATTCAGCAATAAAGCAAGATATCCTTTAACAATAGGGTTTGTAGTAGTATTTATAGCAAGCTTTTTCTTAAAGGGAAATCTAGATATTGCATATACAAGTTCAGATAATGATGAAGTTGGAAAAGTATTTGGTAAAAATAATCAAATAGCAATAATCTATAATACAGCTGATGAAGAAAAAGTTGCGAAACACTTAGATGAAATTAAAGAAAATGATAAAGTAGACCAAGTATTAGGATATTCAAATACAATCAATGAAAAACTAAAATACGATGAAATGATACCAAAATTAAATGATTTAGGTTCAGATACAGATGTACAAAATTATCTTTTAAAAGTAATATATTACAAATATTATAATCAAAATGAGGGAAATCAAATGACATTTGATGAATTTGTAAATTTTGTTCAAAACGATGTTTTAAAACAAGATGACATGAAAGATAAAATTGATGAACCAACTAAAAATAATATAGACAGATTAAAGAATTTTACAACAGAAGAAAATATAAATAAACAAAGAACAGCTTCTGATATAGCAAGTATATTAGAAATAGATGAATCAGATGTTAAAGATATATTTACATATTATAACTCTAAAAATAATAATTTAAAACTATCTATAAATGAATTTATTAATTTTATGAATACACAAGTGCTTACAGATGAAAAATATGCCTCTGAAGTAGATAGCCAAACAAGAGCAGATTTAAATAAATTATCAAAATATATATCAAAAGGTACTATAAATAAAAAGATAACATCAAGTGAAATGGCAAAATTATTCGATATGAGTGAAAAGCAAACATCTGATTTGTATAAATATTATGTTTTATGTGGCAATATAGATACTAAAATGAGTATAAACGAATTTACCAATTTTGTATTAAATGATGTTTTAAACAGTGAATATGCAAGTGACTTTGATAATGAAACAATAACAAATATTAAATTATTAAATGCTTATAGTAATATAAATACAATTAATAAAGAAATGACATCAAGTGAACTTTCAAACTTATTTGGATTAGATGAATCATCAGTAATAAAATTATTGTACTTAAAATATTCTGCACAAGATAGTGAAACAAAAATGAATATTTCAGATTTTATAAATCAAGTTAATACAATAAACGGTACAACAGATTATTTAAAATCTTATGATTTATCAGCATTACAAAGTGTATCATTCTTTGCTAAAAATGAAAACAATATTAATAGTACAAAACTACCAAAAGCAAATTTAGCACAAATATTTGATACAATAAGACCTAATTTGGTAGAAACAATTTATTATATTGGAGGCTTACCTGATTCATATATGATGACACCACAAGAATTTGTTGATATGATAATGCAGATTGCAAATACATCAACAGAAGGTGGTCAAGATTCAGGAGTATTTAGTTTAGATGAAGCAACAACAAATAATCTAAAACTATTAAAATTAATAATTGATGATACATGTACAGAAAACAAAACATTATATACAGCTACACAAATTTCAAACATTTTAGGTTTACCTATACAACAAGTTAATCAATTATATAATTTAATAGATATGTTAAGTGGAAATACATCAAATTGGAAATCAACACCATATGAATTTGTAAATATCATTTTAAACAATATTAATAATGCAGAAGTATCAAATAGCATAGATGAACAAACAAGGGCAAAATTAGTATTATTAAATCAAGTCATGACAAGTACTATAAATAACACAACATATACATATTCAGAACTTGCTACATTAATCAATAGTGATGAATCAAAGCTAAAAAGTGTGTATATGCTTTATACAACTAAGAATAATACATTAAGTTTAACACCATTAGAGTTTGTAAACTTTATACTAAATCATCAAAATGATTCAACACTAAAAAGTCAATTATCATCAGATACAATTACAGACTTAAATTTAGTTAAAACTGTAATGAAAGATGTATTAAACAATAAGAGATATACATATCAAGAACTTGGAAGTTTATTAGGAACAGATAACGAAAAATTAAAACTATTATATGGTTTATATGTATCTAAAAATGTAAATACAAATCAAACAATGTCAGTAAACAATTTTGTAGAATTTATATTAAGTGATGTTATGCAAAATCCGGATTATTCTGATAAATTTGATGCAAATACAAGAGATAAATTACAAACAATTAATGGAGTTATGAAAGCATCTTTAGAAAATAAGAAATATTCTGCAACAGAAATATATGGAGTATTATGCAAGTTATCTGATACAGAATTAGATGAAAAACTAATTGAATTAGTATATATGTATTTTGGAAGCAGTTATGATTTTGATAATAATTGGACATTAACAGTAGAACAATTTGTTGAGTTCTTAAATAATGACATTTTAAAAGATGATAGATTTACAGATTTTATTGATGATAAAATGAGAACAGAAATAACAGATAGTAAAGAAACTATTACAGATGCCAAGAAGTTATTAGTAAGTGATAAATATTCTAGAGTTGTTATAAATACAAGTTTTGAACCAGAAGCAAATGATACTTTTGAATATATTCAAAAATTACAAGATACGTTTAATGCAGAAGGTATAGAATTTAATATAATAGGTGATTCGCCAATGGCTTATGAAATGAGCAAAACATTTGGCACTGAGTTTGATAAGATTTCTGCATTAACAATAATTGCAATATATATAGTTGTAATGATTACATTTAAAGACTTTTTAGCACCAATCATATTAGTTGGAGTTATACAATGTGCAGTATATATGACAATGGGTATATTATCACTTTCAGGAGGTTCTGTATACTTTATAGCTTTACTAATAGTTCAAAGTATATTAATGGGTTCTACAATAGATTATGGAATTTTATATACATCTTATTATTTAGAGTTTAGACAAACAAAAAGTAGAAAAGAATCTTTAATTGAAGCATATAATCATTCTATTAATACAATACTTACATCAGGATCTATTTTAGTAATAGTAACATTTGTAGTTGGTATGTTTGCAACAGCTATCACAGCTAAAATTTGTATTACTTTGTGTAAGGGAACATTATGTTCTATTATATTGATAATGTTATTCTTACCTGCAATACTTGCTACATTTGATAAGTTCATTGTTAAAAAGAAGAAGATTTTTAATAAATAGAATATAAGAAGAGAGCACTTTTGCTCTCTTTTTGGCATATATGCACGAAAATAACCTATATTGAATATAATGAAAATAAGGGGGAGTGCATCATGGATGAAGAAGAAATATTAATTGAAAACACTGAATTGGTTGAATATACAGACGAAAGTATAGACGATATATTGGAAATGGAAGGGGCTGAAGAATAATGGCAACGAAAATATGTTTTACAGGAAATTTTAAGGTAACATGTGAATATGGTAGAAGCGGAACAGCATGGAAATCTGGACGTCATCAGGGTATAGATTTAGTAGGAATTACAAATAAAAAGGTATATTCAATATGTAATGGAGTTGTTGAACGTGCTGGATATGATAGAGGTGGATTTGGAAATTATGTAAGAATAAAAGAAGATGACACAGAAAATAGAATTTATTTAGCTCATTTAGACAAGATTTATGTTAGAATAGGGCAAAGGGTATCATATACAACTGTTGTAGGATTAATGGGAAGTACAGGCAATGCTACAGGACCTCATACACATGTTGAAATTAGAAGATTTAATAAAGGAGTAGCAATAAGTAAACTAAACCCAGCAAGTTATATGGAAATACCAAATAAAGTCGGAAGATATAATAGTAACAATTACCAAATAAATACAGTGCATGCACCAACACAAACAAAAGTTTTAAGAACTTTAGCAAGAAATACTAATTTAAGGAGTGAACCTAACACAAAGTCTAATGCAACATTATATTTAGCTAATACAACATTGTATGTATTAAATCCTGCTGTTTCTCAATCTGATGGATATACTTGGGATAAAGTCCGTATCAGAACAAATGGTCAAGAGGGATATATGATAAATAAGCATTATATTAAGAAAAAGAAATATTAAAGATTTAAAAGTTATATATTCAAAAGAAGAACCTATAAAAATTGATGAATATAGTAATAGCAGTTGCAAAACAAATTGTATTTGCCCTCCTGGAACTAAGAGAAAATGTACAATAAGAAATCAAGTTCCAGGAAGTATTTCATTTGTTCCTTCTGTAGCAGGTTTAATGATTGCAGGAGAAGTAATTAGAGAAATCATAGATGGATAGCTTGACAATTTATGTAAAGTTATATATAATATAGTATGTAAAATTTAGAAAACCATATTGTAAAAACAGGGGGTCAACATTTTGAAGAGAAAAAACATTAACAAGAATGATGTAACTACAAATATGGAATTAAAGGCTTTAGCTAAAGCCTTCGTAGAAAGTGCAGTAAATGAAGGATATACTGCTTCAAAAATTTATTCACTCACACAACAGGTATGGCGGGAAATAACAGCTAACATGAAAGAAGTAGATATACAACTTTTAGAAGAAAATAGCGAAGAATTAGAATATCGTAAGAAAGTAGAAGAACTTGTAAAAGATAATCCGTCTATAATATATTCATGGTATGAAGAGATTAAATATGAGGAAAACGGAGAAACAAAAATTACAAATGCAACAATTGAACTTATATGTGCAATGCACAAAAGCTTTCTTAGTAATGAGAAGATGACAGCGATTAAATTGAAAAAAAATGTAATTAATCGCTTAAAAGCAATGACTCCTTCTTATTTTCCAGCAGCTGCTGAAATAGATAGAGCATATTGTCGAATTTGTAATTTTTTAAAATGGCAAAAATCTAATTGCTGGTGTGATGAATTATCAAATATCTATAATTTATACAAGTTTAGATGTGATTCTGCAACAGAATATATTCTTATTATGGAGTGGTATATTAATCATTACGACAAGTAATAAAAAAGTATAACAGATACTTATTTAGATATCTGTTATACTTTTTTTGCTATTCTTCAATTATTTCGGAAACATTTTCTATTAAAGAAATATCTTTCAATAGTAAATTTTTGTTGAATCCTTTTTTGTTATAATTACAAACAATGTTAAAAATAGTTAAATCTTTATTATTATCGGAATCTTCTATTTTCTTCATTTGTTTAATTTCAATATTAGAATTACTTAGTATTTTTTCTAGCTTTTTTAAAGCTTCATCAGAATTTTTAGAAATTTTAATTTGTAAATTTAATAAATCAAAATGATCTAATTTATCAGAAAATTTATAAGAATAAGAAAGAATTACATAAACAATAAGAGTTGTAACAATTCCACCCAAATAAAATCCTGCTCCAATACTTAGTCCAATACATGTAACTGCTAAAAGACCTGCAGCAGTTGTTAAACCTTTTACATTGAATCCATCTCTTAAAATTGTACCTGCACCAATAAAGCCGATTCCAGATAATAATTGTGCTGGAATTCTTGAAGGATCAATATCATAAGCTCGTGACATATATTCGCCACATAACATTATTAAAACAGAACTTATTCCAACAAGAGCATGAGTTCGAAATCCTGCAGATTTACTCCATGAAGATCTTTCTAATCCTATAATTCCAGCTAGCATAAAACCTAATATTAACTTTATAATTGCTTGAAATCCAAAGGAATTGAAAAAACTTAATACACTTTCCATATAAAACTCCTTTCTATAAAATATCCAAAAATAATTATAACATAATAAGTTAGACATTGCAAAAAAAGACAAAATTATACTAATGCTGAAGGTGATAATATGAGATTAAATAGTAGAAAAATATAAAACATTGCACAAAATCAAAGTAATACGACCAACTTGGAGCATTGAAAAATGGAAAAATTTAAAATATATCTTGTATAGTTTATAATAAAAGTGTTATACTATAGTTGAACGATTGAACGATATTTTGAACGATTGAACGATTGAAGATGGAGGTAAGTAGCATGAATGAGAATGAATCAATAGAATTTAAAGAAAATTATACAGAAAAAATATATTATGTAGGAATAAAAAATGGCAGACAATAAAAATAGTAAGTTATCGCTCAAATTATCTTTCTAATTATAAAAAATTGAGTAATAATAATCATAAAGTTATTGACAAACTATATGAAATAATATAAAATAAAACAAAATTAGGAATAATTCCTAATTTAGAAAGAGGACACATGAATAACTATTCTAAGCAAAGAGAAATTATACTAGAAACATTTAAGTATTTAAATCATCCAACAGCGGAACAAATATATAATAAAGTACATCAAGATAATCCAACTATTAGTAAAAGTACAGTTTATAGAAATTTAAATGTTTTATTGGAAAATAAAACTATCAAGAAAATAAAAGTATTAACTGGACCAGACAAATATGATTATATTGATAAAGAACATTATCATGTAATATGCAACAAATGTGGAAAAGTTTTTGATTTTATGTATCAGTTTAAGAAGGAAAAACTAAAAGAATTGATCCATAATCAAACGAGTGTAATTACTAATGTAGACAGTATCATTTTATATGGAATATGTGAAGAATGTAAATCTAAAATAAAGTATGAGGAGGAATAAAAAATGGAATTAAAAGGATCAAAAACAGAAAAAAATTTAATGGAGGCATTTGCAGGAGAATCACAAGCAAGAAATAAATATACCTATTTTGCAAGCAAAGCTAAAAAGGAAGGATATGAGCAAATAGCAGCAATATTCCAAGAAACAGCAGATAATGAAAAAGAACATGCTAAATTATGGTTTAAACTATTACATGATGAAGATATACCATCTACAGCTGAAAATTTAAAAGCAGCAGCAGAAGGAGAAAATTTTGAATGGACAGATATGTATGATAGAATGGCAAAAGAAGCAAAGGAAGAAGGATTTGATAGAATAGCATATTTATTTGAAGCGGTTGGAAAGATAGAAAAAGAACATGAAGAAAGATATAAAAAATTATTAGAAAATGTAGAAGATGGGTTAGTATTTTCTAAAGATGGAGATAAAATTTGGAAATGTAGAAATTGTGGACATATTGTAATTGGTAAAGAAGCACCAGAAATTTGCCCAGTTTGTAGTCATCCAAAAGCATATTTTGAAATAAAAGCAGAAAATTATTAATATATTAGTAAAATAAGAGATACCTTTTTGTATCTCTTATTGAAATTAAAAAAGGAGGAAAAAATGGCTAAATATAAATGTCAATTATGTGGACATATTTATGATGAAGAAAAAGAGGGAGTTAAATTTGAAGACTTACCAGATGATTGGAAATGTCCAATGTGTTTTGCACCAAAGAATATGTTTAAATTAGTAGAAGAAGATGCAAAACAAGAAGAAAAAGTAGAATCTAAAGAAGAAACAAGAAAGAATGAAAATAAGCTAGAAAACTATTTAAAAGAATATACTCGTAGTACAGACGAAGTAGAACAAAGAATGGAAGATATCCATACAATGGCTATTACAGGAAAAAGTATTATTTCAGCAATGGGAACAAAGCTACCTGTAACTAGCTGGAATGATATTCTAATTCTGGGTGGACAACTTAGCAAAATGCCACTTTTTGAGGATGAAGAAGTTAGTCTAAGAACAGTAATTGGTAAAAATGCGAAAAAGCCAATGATTTTGGAAACACCTGTATTTGTAACACACATGTCTTTCGGTGCATTATCAAAAGAAGCCAAAACAGCCTTGGCCATAGGAACGAAAAATGTAAAAACAGCAATATGTAGCGGAGAAGGTGGAATATTACCAGAAGAATTTGAAAATGCTTATGAATATATTTTTGAATATGTACCAAATAAATATAGTGTTACGGATGAAAACTTAAAAAAGGTAAGTGCAATAGAGATTAAAATAGGTCAAGGAACAAAACCAGGAATGGGAGGACACCTACCCGGAGAAAAAGTAACAGAAGAAATTGCAAAAATAAGAGGTAAAAAAGTAGGAGAAGATATTATTAGTCCATCTAAATTTAAAGAGATTGAAACAAAAGAAGACTTAAAATCTCTAGTAGATGAATTAAGAGAAAAATCAGAAGGAAGACCAATTGGTGTGAAATTTGCAGCAGGACATATAGAAGAGGATCTAGAATTTGCTTGTTTTGCAAAGCCGGATTTTATTACAATAGATGGGAGAGGTGGTGCAACAGGTGCAAGCCCTAAAATCATAAAAGATGCAACAACAGTACCTACAATATATGCACTATATAGAGCAAGAAAATATTTAGATGAGCATGGAGAAGATATATCACTTGTCATAACGGGAGGACTAAGAACTTCATCAGATTTTGCTAAGGCAATTGCAATGGGAGCAGATGCTATCGCTATTGGAACAGCTGCAATGATGGCAATTGCTTGCCAACAGTACAGAGTTTGCAATAATGGAATGTGTCCGGTAGGAGTAGGAACACAAGATTCAGAATTAAGAAAAAGATTAAATATTGAAAAAAGCAGTAAAAGGTTAGAGAATTATTTTAATGTTGTAAATGATGAATTAAAAACTTTTGCAAGAATAACAGGAAACAAGGATATTCATAATTTGAGTAATTATGATATTGTAACAACTAATAGTGAAATTTCAAAGAATACAAATATTATACATGCATAATAAAATTTAGAAAGTTATATATTGATTTGAAAATATCTAACTTTTATGTTACAATCATCTCGATAAATTACAATAAATGTGTGAGATTAATAGTAATTTGTCATTTAGCAAGATGTTCGTAACATAAGTAATTTTCCGAACGAGGTAATAAATAAAAAGTGATAGAAATTTTAAGAATTCTATTGCTTTTTTTATTTTTACAAAGTATAATAAGTAGGAAAAGTATAACAAGTATAATTAAGGAGGCTAAAATGGAAAGAGATAAATTTGTAGGAATAAGTAAAGTTGGAGAAAAAGGACAAATTGTAATTCCAAAAGAAGCAAGAGATATGTTTGATATAAAGCCAGGAGATTCTATTATTGTACTTTGCGACAAAGAAAAAGGAATAGCTTTATTGAAGGCAGATGCAATAGAAGATTTAACAGATAAAGTATTTCCAAAAGGAGGAAATAAATAATGCTATCTATTGAAACAAAGAATTTAACAAAGAAATTCAAAGAAAAAACAGTTGTAAATGGAATTGAATTAAGGATAAATGAAGGAGAACTATTTGCTTTACTTGGTACAAATGGTGCAGGTAAAACAACAACTATAAAAATGCTATCAACACTAATTTTACCAACAGATGGAGAAATTAAAATAAATGGTTTAGATATAATTAAGGATAGACAAAAAATAAAAGAAATCATAAATGTATCTCCTCAAGAAACAGCCATTGCTCCAAATCTTTCTGTAAAAGAAAATCTAGAATTTATGGCAGGAGTATATCAAATACCTAATAAAGAAGAAAAGATTAATGAGCTTGTAAAAATGTTTAAATTAGAAGAAGTTTTAAATCAAAAAGCAAAGACATTATCAGGAGGATGGCAAAGAAAAGTATCTATTGCAATAGCTCTAATAAATGAGCCTAAAATATTATTTTTAGATGAGCCAACACTAGGTCTTGATGTAATTGCAAGAAAAGAATTATGGAATGTAATAGAAAAACTTAAAGGCAAAATTACAATTATTTTAACTACTCATTATATGGAAGAGGCAGAAAGTTTATCAGATATAATAGGAATTATGGCAAAAGGAAATTTAGTAGATGTGGGAACTGCTAAAGAACTTATAAAAAGAGCAGGTACAAAAAATTTTGAAGATGCATTCGTAAAAATTGCAACTGGAGGTGAATTATAATGAGAACACTAAATTTTGCAAAAAGAAATTTTAAGGAAATAATAAGAGATCCATTAAGTATAATATTTTCTGTATTGTTACCACTATTTTTATTATTTATATTTAAACAAATAAATATTCCAAACGAAAGTTATGAGTTACACAATTTTACTCCAGGAATTGTAGTGTTTGGATTTTCATTTATAACTTTATTTACAGCAATGCTTGTAAGCAAAGATAGAACATCATCATTACTTATTAGATTAGGTATAAGTCCGATGAAACCAATAGAATATATATTAGGCTATATGTTATCAATTATTCCACTTACACTAATTCAAAATGTATTGTTCTTTATACTTGCTATTGCTTTAGGATTAAGTTTTAGCATTAATATTATTTGGGCTATACTTATTTCAATAGTTGTTGCTATTCTTTTTATAGCAATAGGTATAATATTGGGAAGTCTGTTTTCAGAAAAGGCATCATCAGGAATATCAAGTATTGTAGTTCAACTTGTTTGCTTTACAAGTGGAATGTATTTTCCTAGAGAATTATTAGGAGATGTGTTTTCAAGGATATGTGAATATTTACCTTTTGAATCTTGTGTAACTATTATTAAGGGTGTAATGAATGCTAATTTAGAAAGTATAACAATAAGAAATATAATTGTTTTTAGTATATATACTATACTAGCTTTAATTATTTCTATTCTTATTTTTAAGGAGAAAATGATAAGTGACAATAAGTAAAACATAACAAGAAATTACAATTTCTAGGACTGATAATATGTTGATATTATCAGTCTTTTGTTATATAATAAGAGCAATTAATTACGTTTTTGTAGTATTAAAGGTGATGTTATATATGTCAGATAGATTAATTGATAATAAAGAATTAATGAAAGAATGGAATCAAGAAAAAAACATTTTATATAATCCAGCTGATTTGACTTCAGGTAGTAGTAAGAAAGTCTGGTGGAAATGTAAAAATGGTCATGAATGGGAAGCTGTAATTCATACTAGGGTTAAAGGTGTCGGATGTCCTTATTGCATGGGTAAAAAAGCAATTCAAGGAGTAAATGATTTTGCAACTTTGTATCCAGAAATGTTAAAAGAATGGGATTATGAAGAAAACGATAAATTAGGTATTAAACCAAACGAATTATTAGTAGGTTCAATAAAAAAAGTATATTGGATATGTAGCAAAGGTCATAAATATGATAGAAGTATTTATGATAGATTACATGGTCGTGGAAATTGCCCATATTGTGGAAATAGAAAAGTTTTGCAGGGCTATAATGATTTAGCAACTACCAACCCTGAATTACTAAAAGATTGGGACTATGAAGAAAATGACAAATTAGGCATTAAACCAAATGAAATTACTAATGGTGGCAAAGAAAAAGTATGGTGGAAATGTGAAAAAGGTCATAAATGGAATTCTATTATTAGAAGTAGAATCACAGGAAGTGGTTGCCCATACTGTTCAAATAATCTTGTAAAAAAAGGCTATAATGATATAGCAACTACTAATCCCGAATTATTAGAAGAATGGGATTATGAAAAAAATGATAAATTAGGTATTTTTCCATCCAATCTAAGTCATGGATCTACAAAATTAGTGTGGTGGAAATGTAAAAAAGGTCATGAATATCAAATATCAGTAGCACAAAAAACAAATAGAAATGTTAATTGCCCTATTTGTGCTAATCAGCAATTATTAAAAGGCTATAATGATTTTGCAACCAAACACCCAGAATTATTAAAAGAATGGAACTATGAAAAAAATGATAAGCTTGATATAAAACCAGATGAAATTATTTTAGGTGGTAAAGTCAAATTTTGGTGGAAATGTGAAAAAGGTCATGAATGGCAATCTAGTATACCAGCAAGAATAAGAAATGATAAGCTTTATAATCGTTGCCCTATTTGCTCTAGTTATTTAAGAACATCCATACCTGAAAAGATTATTTTTTACTATGTTCATAAAAAATTTTCTAAAACTATAGCAAATTATAAACCTGAATGGTTAAAACCAAAAGAAATAGATATTTTTATACCAGAGCTAAATGTTGGTATAGAGTATGATGGATACTATTATCATAAAGACATAAAGCATGATATAGAAAAAGATGATTTATGCTCAAAAAACAATGTGAGAATAATTAGAATTAGAGAAAAGAAATCAAAACCTATTAACTCAAGTGCTATCATATACAATATAAAAATAGATAATAACACAGATTATACATATGTAGAAGATGCTTTATCTTTCCTAAATAGTTATCTCAACATAGATTTAGACTTTGATATTAGGCGTGATTTAGATGATATTATTAAAATGATTAACTTTATGGAAAAAGAGAACTGTATATCCAAAACAAATCCAGAGGTTTTACAAGAATGGAATTACGAAAAAAATGATAAACTAGGAATTACTCTAGATAATATAAGTAGTGGAAGTGCATTAAAAATATGGTGGAAATGTGAAAAAGGTCATAACTATCAAGCTATTGTTTCAAACAAAGTAAATCAACAAACCAAATGTCCATATTGTGCCAATAAGAAGATTATCATAGGATTTAATGATTTGGCAACAACTAATCCTGAATTATTAGAAGAATGGGACTATGAAAAAAATGATAAGTTAGGAATCAAACCAGAAAATGTTGTTCTCAATTCAACTAAAATGATTCATTGGAAATGTAAGAATGGTCATGAATGGACAACAACATTAAACAATAGAGCTAGAGGTTCTGATTGTCCGTACTGCTCTGGAAGATATGCTATAAGTGGAGAGAATGATATTGCTACATTATTTCCAGAATTATTAAAAGAATGGGATTACGAAAAAAACGACCAATTAGGAATTAAACCACAGAATGTAAAGAAAAATACAGATAAAAAAGTCTGGTGGAAATGCGAAAAAGGTCATGAATATAAATCTTCAATTGTTAATAGAACAAAATCAAAAGGAACTTGTTGCCCATATTGTTCTGGAAATAAAGTTCTTAAAGGATTTAATGATATAGCATCAACAAATCCAGAATTATTGAAAGAATGGGATTATAGTAAGAATACCATTAAACCTGATGAAGTAACTAAAGGAACTCATAAAAAAATCTGGTGGATTTGTAGTAACAATCATAGCTATGAAGCTACTATTCCAGCTCGAAGACGTGGTACAGGGTGTCCGTATTGTTCTGGAAACAAGATATTAGTTGGTTTTAATGATTTAGCAACGACGAATCCTGAATTATTGGAAAAATGGAATTATGAAAAGAATAATAAATTAGAAATTACGCCTAAATCAATTAGTAAAAGTTATAGTAAAAAAGTTTGGTGGAAATGCAAAAATGGTCATGAATATCAAAGACATGTTTATAACGAAAGAAAAGGCAGTGGCAGATGTCCTATTTGCAAAAAATTAAAACTATAATTCAGTTATAGAGTGGTTTATAAAATATCACTCTATATTTTCTTCTTAAATACTTGATTTTTATAAAATAATTTGGTAATATATTTATAACTTGAATGACTATTTAGTCATTCGTCAAGAGAGCTAACGAGTTGTAAATGTCTACGTCGTTGGCACCATGGTCTAATTATTCTAACTTAATAGAATAATCTGACATAAATATCATTCAGAAATGGGTGATATATTTTTTATATCATTTTAAAGTGGATGATTTTTTGTGTTTAATGAAAATACAAGAAAATATATAAAAGATACCAACTTGATGTAAAATATAGATAAATATTTTGTCGAGGTGGTATTTTTTTGAATGAAATCGAAAAGAAAAAGGAAAAAGTAAAATAAATATATTAGATTAAGTCGTAAATATAATAAAGCAATATTTTATAGAATTAATGTTAGAATTTAGCAAATTAACATATAAAAGGGATTAATCATATGTAGTATATAATTTAAGAGAAATAAAATTAAAGAATAATTTATAGTAATATTAAAGTTTACTCTTCTTTACAGTTAAAGTTATTTATATCTTGCATTTTATGTAAAGCTATGATATAACTTATAATAGTTGGTTATTGTACAACCTAGTATAAAATATACGGGGGTGCAATTCCTCCGTAAGAGTTTAGGAGGAAAAAAGCATGGCTAAAATTGTACGTTATAATGGTGAGAATAGGAGTTATTATAGTTGCTCTTCGCCAGATAAATTAATTATTGGAGCAACTTATGAAGTTACTAAGACTATTGTAAAAAACTCTCAGACTGATTATGTACTTAAAGGAATCGACGGTGAATTTAACTCAGTTTGGTTTGATGAAGTGCTATTTGAAAAGAAAGCATATATTGCAGTTTCAAATGAAATTCCAATGGTAGGAAGTAGATACATTTGTCAAAAAATTAACTATGCTGGTGAAAATGTTAAACTTACAAAAATACGTACAAGTATTATTAAGTCTGTTACTTGTATAGGAAATAATATCTATAACGTTAAAACTGCAAATACTTCTTATATTGTAAGTGTAAGTAAAAAGTAAAAGAAAAAAATATTAAATTAAAAAATGCAAAGGGAATATATATTAGTTATATACCTTTTGCATTTTTTTTTTGTAGATGGATATAAGTTTGATTTATCAAGGAAGTTGTATAATAATTGAACTTTAGAAATGGTATTGACAATTATTATATTTTATAAATGCTTATAATTTTACATATTTTATTAAAAAACATGTAAAATGTAATTAGTTGTTGTTAAACAATTTTAAATAAAGATGACTAAATACGCAAAAAATTGTTGTTACTATTTGGATCATGACTAGTTAAAAATACAAAATTAATATTTATTTATCTATTGATATACATAATAAATTTAAATTTTGTATTTTTTTTATTTATAAAAATTATTTTAAAACGATTTGTAATTTTACTTTGGTCTACTTTATATAATTTCAAAACTCTACTTAGTCTAAATAGTAACTTGCTATATTTTAAAGTAATAAAAAAGTAATAAAAAAGTAATAAAAAAGTAATGAAAAAGTAATAAAACTTAAAAGCTTTGCTATTGTGCGTATAAATGTAGCTAGAAGCATAAGTAAATAGTTGAAAATAAAATTTAATAATGGTAATATAAAAGTATGAATTAACTAAAAAATAAGGTGGAATGTGAAATATTATATAACAAAAAATGCAGTTAAATTATAAATGCTTATTGTTAGTGTATACATATAAAAATAAATAATAAGGTAATAAGCTGTTGGTGTTAGAATAGATATATGGACAAGACTAATGAGGGGGATAAGATATGGGTGAAGATGAAAAGATTAGAAAAATTCAAGAAGAAATTAAAGGATATAAAGAGAAATTATATCAAGATAAAAATTTTGTAGCTGAGTTAGAGGAAAATTTAACGGAAGATGCTTGGGTGTATATAAATAATTTTAATCATTATACTGTGGAGCGTAAAGGAGATTATCTGGATGAGTATGGTGAAGAATGTAGTGGAGATTATGTTAATATAAATGATTTAAAGCGTGCTTTTTTACCATCAAAGGAGTGGATAGAAAAAAATCTTAAAAGTTATTATTCATATTGTGTTAAAATTATTGGTGATTTTGGTGCCGATGTCGATGAAATTGATACTAAAGCAATTGAAAAAGCTGGTATTGAAAAGTGCTTTAAGTTGTGGAAATTATGTATTTGCAAGAACAAACATGGTTGGAAAATTCCAGACGAGGTTGCAAAAGAACACTTAGAAGAGTGTTCGTTAATATCAAAAGCAATGTTGGAATTTGAAGAAATTCCAAGCGTTATTGTTGGAAGATATCCGGAAGAATACTTAAAAATGGTACAAGAGGCAGTAGGAGAAGATAATAAAAAATTTCAATATGTAGATGGAAGAATAATAGACAAGTATCCAGAGGAATACTTAAAGATGACGCAAGAGGCTGTAAAAAGAGATTGTTATAAATTAAGTTATGTGGATGGAAGAATAATAGACAAGTATCCAAATGAATATATAAAAATGGCACAAGAGGCTGTAAATATTGAGGGTAGGTGTGGAGAATATATAGATGTAAGAATATTTGAAATGTATCCAGAGGAATACTTGAAGATTGCTCAAGAGAGTGTAAAAAGATATGGTTATAACTTAAGTTATGTGGATGGAAGATTAGTAGAAAAGTATCCAAATGAATATCTAAAAATAGCTCAAGAGGCTGTAGATATTGATGCTAGTTTTGCAGAATATATAGATGTAAGAGTATTTGAAATGTATCCAGAGGAATACTTGAAGATTGCTCGAGATGTCATAAGGAAAAGTGGTTATAATTTGAAATATCTAGATGGAAGGATAATAGACAAGTATCCAGAAGAATATATAAAAATGGCACATGAAGCTATAGAAGATTATGAAATGAATTTTCGATATGTAGATGAAAGAATAATAAAAAAATGTCCAGAAGAATACCTAAAAATGGTCCAAAAGTGTCTTAAAACTAATGTTAACGTATATAAGTATATAGACCAGGATGTTAGAGATAGTGAAGAAGTTAAAAATATGATGTTTGAAAATGCTAAAGCCATAGAAAGGATAAAAGAAAAAGCAAAATTTAAAGTGAATGATGAAATCCAAATGGATATATTCTATCACCAAATGATAAAGTCAATAGGACTAGAGGAAACTGAAAAACTAGTTGAAATACCAAACTTAAGTAAAGAAGAAGTAGAAAAGTATGGGCTTGAGTACGATGAGAGATTAAATGAACTGTTTGATAGAAAATACAAATTAAAGGGAGAAACAGGAGCAGTAATAGAGCTATTTAAAGCAGTAGATTTAAAGGAATATCAAGAAAAAGGAAAAAATATACAGTTTGAAGTATATAAAAATGGATCTATGTCAAGTTTTTGGACACTTTTTTTGAGAATTTTTTTATTTTCATGA
>OJNH01000864.1_pt1 | contig 26077 bp, 20 predicted proteins | sample 1597361 | NCBI WGS metagenome assembly OJNH01 (sample SAMEA2452136, study PRJEB22498) | human gut metagenome | biome: human feces; feature: human gut; material: feces | place: Australia | collected 2012
AGGCGGTACGGTCTCCACCGAGGTGATCTTTCCTTGCGGATAGTTCAACCATGTGGTCGGCACATACAACAGTTGTTCTGTCATGTCATCTTCACCATCATGCCGCTTTTGCCCCATTGTACATGCCATGTCCCCGGCCACCTGTAATGTAAGACCGTAATTCACATCCACGTCCTCATCTTGTGCATTTGAGGTATGGCACGTATAGTCATAATCCGCCACCAAAAGAGTAGATGCGATGCTGTCTTCCGTTTGCCCGTAAGCTACAAAAGAGAAAATACATAATATGGCAGAAACCAGCTTTGTCTTCATAGTATATCATTTAATTGCAAATATTCTGTAATAATGATCTATAATCCCTTTACAGACCAAAATAATCTTTTCTGCCACAAATTTACTTTTAAAAACACAGAATGCAAACTAAATAATTAGTAGTTTCTATATTTTCAAACCATTTGACCATTCCAACGAATTTAAAGTCACGGGAAGGACACCTGCCAGACCCGACAAATGCCTGAAATCAGCGAATACGCTATACAAAGCTTCTGATAACGTATTTAAATGTCCCAGGCTAGCCGAGTCAGAAACAGGATATTTATATTCTTATCCCTACCTCTGCAACTTGGGATATTTTAAATGAGAGAAATGTATGGGCATTTATATATGTGTCGTCACGTAACAAGGCGTGCCAAGTCGGAAATATAGAATAATTACTATAGAACATCCGATGAAACAAGTTAAAAGCACATTATAATAATTCCGAACATCTAATCAAAATTTATAATAGTTACTTATTCGATTGGAATGAAGTATCATTTCAATTCGATCAGAAATATTATAACCTTTATGTTCCAAATAAGTCATCAGACGGGCATATTCTATATAGATATTGGTCATAAATATGCCAGGATCATCAGTACCCAAAACAACAGCAGGAATAAGCAGGTTATGATCTGATGAACCTTTTATCCATCTGCCAAGATGATGTTCATCAAGATTTTTATAAAAACTAATACACAAATTACTTGAAATAGGAACTTCCAACGCTATACCTTTTTGAGCAATATAGTCTAACACTAAATTTTGTATCTGATAGAGTTCTTCAGCTGTAAACAGACCATTATGTAATCGCATTAGTTCATTATAGCGTTTTTTTACCCCACTGTCATAATGATACAATTCAAACAATCGTGTTCCCATCGGATGTTGTTTCATATCCATTTGAATTTTCAATTGTTCGTCCAAAGAATCCTTAATGTAAAAAGATTTCTTTTTCAAATAAAAGGCCGGATCATATTTACGGAAACTCCATCCTTGGTATAATTCATCAATACTATAGACATCACCGTAAATTTCCTTCGAGAGTTTATATATTTCATCAGAAACCAATGGTAACTTGCTACGTAAATTCTCATAAGGACAGGAATAATCTGAAATCCATTTATAAACAAGCAAAAGATCATCCAACCATTCGCCTTTTTTTATATACAAATTAGGTTCAATACGTTCCAGCCATAGAGAAGGAAGAATACCTGCAGCAGTTCCATGACCTATCCGGTCTCCTTGTTCCATATCCAAAAACTCTACAGCTTCATACATCATACGCAATCCGCTCAACAAATGTACAAAATCCTCACCAGCATGAAATGTTTGTCTTAAATCTAAAGAAAATTGTTTCCAATTTCTTTTCAACCATCGGAAAGCCGGTGCAAAAACTTCCGGACCGGCATCCATCTCGTTTGCTGCGGCATCTATTCCCACTAAAGCCATTTGATTTTGATATTGATATGATGAAAATAATAAATAACGTTGGGCAGAAATCAAAACTATACTTTTATCGGCTATATCTTTTCGTAAAATCTGATGCCGTTCATCACAATCCAGTGATCTGTCTTTAATTTTAATAAAATGAGCAACTAGTCCCAGATGGGGATCAGCATTATAATTTTTTTTGATTTTGGCCTTGATTTTCTGAAAATCCGAGGTGATTTTTTTTATTTGTATTATATTCTCTTCCTTTTTCCTTTTGGGAGCAAAACGTCCTTCCAAATGCTCTAAAAAGCAAAAATCCGTGTCATGAAGCAATTGCTCGAAGCGCATGTCATACGTATCCGCTTCGTGAAGCCAGCGGATATCATTATTAGGAATCATCTGAAATTGAGTAAAACCCTTTTGTGTTCTTTGTTGGACTATCATTTGATGAAGTCCGGATATAATCAACAAAAGATGATGAAATTTTCTGGCTAATAATTCGTTTCCTTGTTCAATTTGCACCAAAACGGACAAATAGAAATAGGCTCCTTTTACTAAAACAGGATATCCTTTATAAGGGTAATAAAACTGCCAGGATTCTTTAAACACAAGATCATTGGTGACCAAATGTGAACTGATTTCATCTAAAAGCTGTTTCCCCTTACGCAAGCTGTCAAAGAACTCTTTCGGGAACCAGTTGTTTTGTTCATATTGGTGCATAACCATCAAGTCATGGTAATAGCTTTGACGGAAAGAGCCAATCCATTTTTCAACACGTCCGATTTGCGACCACCAAAGCACATCAGTTTCAGTACTTCCATTCAAATGAATATGCATATCACGCAGTTTTGACTCTTTACGGACAATATTTTCCAACTCAAAACAATAAGGTATACGTTGGGCCGTTTCTGAAAACTGGTCCATTAATGTCTGATTTATGAACTTATCCTTATTCGGAGTGTTCTTGAATTCTTTCAGAAAAAAAGCTGCACAGATAATCAAAGGTGGACAGATCCGAACCAGTTCCATCCATTCTTCGTGCATTTCTTTTTTCACATAAAGATGCCTATTCTTATAGCAAAGATATTTGTCTGCCAACATCTTAATACCTGAACAAAGATAAGATGACAAATTCGTTTCTTGCCTTCCACATTCTTTAATTTGATTTTCATAATCGAAACGATTTTGATACATATAATCCGGCAGCCAGGGATTGTACGAACGCGCCTTTCTGCGCGTTCGCTGATATAATGCTTGCACTGAAAGAATCAGATTGGAATTTCGCTGATACTCAAAAAGCGTATATTCGTCTGTCAACGCAAAAACAAAAAACGGAAGATGTATCATAACGTTTTAAAAATGATTTAGAATAGAATATACCGAAGTCGTATTTTTTATTTTCTTTTGGATACTTTCAAATAATACGTTGTCATTAACTTCTATATTATTGATACCTCCAATCATTTCCTTAATTTGCATTTCTTCATTCTCCAGCTGATTTATTTTTATATATAATTCACTCAAAGTCTCATCATCCTTTATAGATTCTTTTAATCCTAACTTATACCGTTTTTGTTTGATTTTGGTTTGCTTATCTACCAGATCCTGTATAGTTTTATTATACTTCTCTTTATTACTAAAAGAAACCTGGGTTTTCTTTATCAAGCTTTCATACATACTTATTTCATTATCTATAAAATGAATTTCATGAGACAAATTAATATATTCTTCGTATCTGTTTATTGTTGTTCTTATTTCATTAATGTCTTTACTTATTTGCTCCAGACTCTTGGTATAATAATTATTTTTCTTTATACTTAGATAGATTCGCAAACAGGAGTATATGTCCGTAAAATCATCGGTTTTCTTTTCTTTTATACGATTTAATAACTCCAGGATAAATGGGTCCACATAAACCTTTAACAAAGGACAGTCTATTAACCAAAACGCAAATGATGATATTTTAAGTAGACGACTAATCTTTGTCAACATGATATAATTATCTACAAACTTTGTAACTCCTCCGAAACTATCAATAAATCTATAAGGTATTTTATTAAAAATGATCAGCGTTTCGATAATCGCCGCATTCCATAAAGTCAACACGGCTTTACTGATAAAATTCCCCAAAGAGGTTTTATAATAATCAGTATCATTTGATAGTTCAAGCATCAAATCAAAATACCTGTTAAAAATACGGTCTATGTAAAATGGTGCAATACCGAAATCTATCGGACTGACGCACCAGTTAAACAACTCTTTTACGAAACACTCATTTTCCGCTTCAACCTGACTGCTTTCTACATTTATAATAAGATTTTCTATAGGCTTTCTTCTTGACAGTAAAGTATTTTTAGACTGGACATTTGCATTAGGCTCCTTATAACATACCACTTGACAGAATTGGTCAAACAAGCTATAAAAAACATCTGACCTTTTATTCCATGAAGTAGAACGCAAAAGTTCTCCTAATATAGCTAATGGACGATATAAGGAATAAACACAAGAAATGTTCAATTTTGAGGATACGGATTCTATTTGAAGCAATTTGATTAACTTTACTTCAATATAGGATTCTTTATTAGTAGTAATACCTTCTTTAATGATTGCTCCAGGGATCCCAAATGTTTCCAAACTACCATCACCCACAGGCCTTCCATTGCAATATGCCAAAATACGCCCTATAATAGTGTCCAACCCACAATCAGTATATATATTTGTATAATTCAAAAAGTTTACGTTTTTATCGGTTAAAATCTGTTCCCCATATAATAAAGACAGCTGTTTGGTCAAGGAAACCCGTATCCAATAATCAAATATCATCCCAGACTGATTTTTCATCTGCTCGGCACAAGAAAGTCCAAGAGCAATAACAGCATTTTTCAAACTGTCATCCTCCATCTCAGGCAGAAAAGTGCTACCGATTGTAAGAATGTGATTCTCAATTAGGAATTTAAGCAACCAGGCAGGATAAACAGGAGAATGAGCCATCAGGAATTTACTGTCACCAGAAAGTTGATTGATATAAAATTCAAATACTTTCAATATCCCTTTTGTCAACTCTCCCAAATTATCATTTTGTAATGTTTTTTGTGATAAATATTGATCGTAAACTGAAAGTAAACGAATTTGATTACGTAATGGCTGAGCCAAAAAATGATACACATAAATATTTTGGACATCAACAATCCTGTTGACTAAATTAAAACAGGATAATAAATTCCTATATAGTTTCTCTATTTCCTCAAAAACATCACTTTTTGGCAATTTGATCATAATCTGATATCGTTCCGTTATATTTTTCATCTCATTGATGGTTTTCTTATCGTAAATATTATTCAAAAATATACGATCCTCAACCTTTATCAATTTTTGTAGATATTGTGCTTCCAGCCTATATACCTGCTTATGATATTCCCAAAATTTTTTATCATCTTTAGAAAATGAAGTACATTCTTTATGTAAAAAAGACTCATCAAAACAATTCCAGAACTTACGTCGGATTATCATACCATATAGTGTCGAGTCACCAGTCAGCATGACTATAATTTGCGGTGAAGTCATATAAAGCCGTATGATCTCAAGTATTTCAAAACTCCGTTCTATATTGACGTCACTGTCATCTAAAATAAACAATAAAGCCTTTTTTCCGATGAGCCGCAACCCAGTGTGAATGTAACAGTGCAAACGATATTCAAGTTCTTTTACATTACTGGCCAGATTCATATAGCGGTCGGCAATATAGGCCATATCATCCCAATCAGGGAACAAATTCCCAGATCCGACACCGTCAATTACCGGCAAAGCCTCAAAAAGTTTCCGGGTCGCCCTTTCATATTGCTCGCGCAGGTTCTGCTCAGATGGAGTTAGACTCTCTGCTTTCTCACGGAACATCTCATTGATATGCGCTAAAAAACGAATTAACAGATTTTCTTTATTTTGTATCTGATTGGGTTCGAAAACATCTATACACAACAGGTCTTTCCTCAAATCGATAAAAACCGGATCATTGGACATTCGGATTAAATGAACCAATGATTTTACAAAAGTCGTTTTTCCTGCTCCCCTTCTGGCGAGAATGGAAATGACATCATTTTGGCTTATAAAGCCATCCCTCTGATTAGGATCATAATTATAGGCTAACCGGATCTTTTCCTTAAGTATCCGACATACTGTATCCAATTGATCACGGTGGATGAATTCATTCCTTGATGTCAGGGTGTTATTGTTCTGTTGGATCTGTTTCAGATCAATGATAATATCTTCAGGATGTTTTTCGTTTATCATAATAATTAATTTATTAATGCATTATAAGCAATGACCACTTCCTTTATTTGAGTCTCAGCATAACGTTTACCTTCTTTGTATAAGCAAATTAAAGTTATAATAGAAAACAAAAAAATGCATGACATCGTCCCAAAAGCTAAAAAATCCTTATACCACATAATAAGACTTTGAAAAGTTGCCAAAATAGCAGAAAACAACAAGCCGTCATAAATAGCCTGCGAAACCCAATATTTGTTTAAAAGAGAAAAAGTCATGCTCTCGTTTTTCTTTTCTCTCAGGAAATACCACATTTCCGCATAATACATTTCTGCTCGCCACTGTTCGTCATAGACTATAAGTTTCTTTTCATTTGCCTGTTTTTGAGAATTTACATAAGTAATTGCGGCTGTAAAACAATACATAAATGATGTTTGTTTTTTACACCATAAGGTATTCTTTTTCATAAACCAACTTCTGATACCTTTTCCAAATGCAAATGAAACTAACCCACACAAATAAGCCAAAACCAGAAAATATACAACATGTACAAAACCCACATCATTCCATAATAAGCCTTGGCATTTAAATAGCCCCCATAGCACAATAGACAGCGTTGCTATGCCGGAAATCATATAAGACACATCAAAAATGGTAAAAAAGCCAAGAAACCTTTCCAGTATTTTTTCTATGATTTTCATTATATTATATTTATGGTTCATTTATAGGAATCCGGACTAAATCGAGTTTTCTTTCATACAGCTACAGATTCAGTCCAGATTCTTTAATATTGCCAACTCTGAATATCAAGCAAGATCAACTATGCCCAGATGTTTAATCGGATGATAAAACGTATTGTTCTGGCGTTCGTACTGATATTTGTTTTCGTAACATTCTACCGGTCCCCAGGACACCTGAAAATTATACCCGAAATTTTCAAACTGCCTGACCAGGTAATCACCGTTGTATGCCATTGTAGGAAGCAGAAACTCATAATAGAATGAATCATTCTGTTGCATGAATGACTCCAAATCCATTAAATAACAGTGACTGACCAGGAAAAGCTGACACCAGGAAAAGTAAAGTTTCAAAAAAGGACTCCGTCGTATGAATTTGGCAGGCCAATGCATCAGCGGCCCACCAAGCACATCTGAAGCGATATGGATATAGTCTGTATCATACTCCCGTTCTACGATTTTAAGGAAACTGCACCAATCACCACTGAGCACAATATCATTCTCCATGAGCAGATAACGGTCATACTTATGACTATGTGCAAAATCAATCAGGGCTAATAATGGATTGGGCAATCGATGATCTCCCAAATGAAAGAAGTTGGGCAGGTCGGAAGAACTGAACAGATAGAAGGGAATATCATTTCCATATAAAATATCCGGTTTTCCACCAGCGCAATCATAAAGCACATACAGATCCATGATGCCCTGTGACGAACGTTTCAACATTTGCAAATAACTCCACAAATGACTGTTCATGGTATGGGTAAGCATTAAAAGGCATATATTTGAAGGCTGCTCCATACTTTCTACTTTTTTATAGGATGATAAATCATATTCTTGAATTTCATTGCAGACGCACTGTGTGGAGGATAACACCTGTGCGTGTATTTATCTTCCGCATCATCTTCCTTGTCAAGTACATAGAATAAATCAGGATGTTCTCTATAGCTGTAACGGCCCGTTCCGCCGAAATCGGCCATCTTCAATTTGAAATAGCTGAACAGTGTAGGCATCAATATTTCGTTGTGCCCCCTGTCACCCAGCATACAGCGTGAATGCAACAATGCAAATGCCCTGTTGGAAAAACGGCATATCGGATTAAACGACTTGCGGAGCATCATGTCGTCCAGAGGAATATTTTTCAATTCTATCTCATGCCACCGCATCCAACCGGGATAATCACTTCTTGTTTCTATATGTGCAGAAAGGAAATCCTCCTCTTTATCCTGAAAGAAAGAGAAAAATGTCTCCCAGTTACCATTGAAACGTACATCGTATTCAATAAGCCAGTAATAATCATATCCGGTATGCTTGCGGTAAAAATCCAACAGGACAAAATGAAAATTACCGTCCATTATCGTACATCCCCACGAGGTATAACCAAGCCGGTTGAGATCATGTATCGTAAATGCATGTCGGTTTATACTTTCGGGCAGTTCCAATTCTACCCGGTCTGCCTGATAAACGACATATACTGTGGCAAAATCCCCGGCTTCCTTTTCAAGTTTGTCGATTTGTTTTTTTATCTCCTCATTAAAGATATGAGTGACAAACAATATGGCTGTATTATGATGTATAGACATGGTTCAGTTAATGTTAGGATTGTTTTTATGATATAATATTTCTGCCAACATCAGGGCGTCCGGAAGATCCAACAGCTGCGGCACTAAGTTTTTCAGTCTCTCCCTGACACAAACGTACAGATGTTCATCGTTTGTAATCACATACAGCCGGAACAGGCTATATGCATATTCTACCTGTAAAAGATCCGATTGCATCATTACACGCTCCAGCAAAGTGACATATTGGAATATGTCTTCACCACACGCCTTCAATATTTCCAGTGCGTCAAGATAAACCCGGATATCATAAAACGACTGTGGCAATGACAGTCTGGATTTAAGGTACTGCCCTAACGTCCGGAAAGTGGCCTTAAGCCCGGCATCCGGTCTGTTCCGCAGCCTGACAAGCCAATATTTACCGATTCCGGCCAGTTCGGCGACAGTCAGATTTTCAGCATTCTCATCCCAACAATGCCGGATGTGGGTTTCGATTTCGGACAGGAGTTCCTGCGGATCCTCATCCAGCAGTTTTTCCCCTGCAAGATATTCTATCAGCCAGCTACAGCCGGTAATGCCACGCCCAAAAGTCATGTCATTCTTCACCATACCCAATCCGTCCTGTATCCTTGCAAGCAAATCAATGGCAACATCGACATATTTCCGGGCCTGCGTGATTCCGGCAATCAGGAACAGGAAGTGGACATAACCCAGATATCCATTCTCTCCCACATACATGGCTGTTATCCTCTCATTGTTGATCCAATGCAGCAACATGTCCCGTATTGTAGAAAATGCAGTCCTATCACAACAATACTTTTGTTCTGTCCGTGCAGGAATAACATCATAACTACACACTTGTGTTTTTAATCCGAACTTATTCAAATAAGCAGCCAGCTCCTTTTTATGGATAGCCTGTCCCGATTGTATAGGATGCGTGTGAATCACACTTATTTCATCAATGATCGCCATGTCACGCGGTGAGGCATCTATCAGCAGAGGCCAGTGGGTCTCCGTCCCCCAGCCGGTTTCATTCTCGTTGAAAGTGAACAGAACTTTTTGTAAAGCCTCACGGCAAAAACAAGGCACCATCATCTCCACAAAGTTCGTATAACGCAATCTGCTGTATCTGTCATACAGGGTATGTGGCCACGTATAATAAGACATCCGCAAAGCCGGTTGTGCGATTTTCAGATCATATCTTTTCATAGCCTCAAACAATGCGTTTATAGTAACAGTGTCCATCAGTATGTCATCATCCGGAAGAAAAAAATAGTCATACATGTCCTTGAACTGTGGATTCGCTTCAAGATACTTGTATATCACCTTCAACTTATATCCTTTGATATGACACGCATATTTCGCGTCATGACGGAACTGCTCCAACGAATCGTCATATACAATCAGATGGAGGTCAAAGTCTTTATCTCCTTTTGTCCACATTCTATGCAGGCTGTTCTTGCCCACGGCGGATATTACACAGTTTCTTTTACTCATAATTATATTTTTGAGGTTATCTGTTCTATGGTATGTTCTATAATCCTTTTCATCAGTTCATGGGAAGCTTCTCCGGACAGAAACAGGATCACCGCAATAACGATCAGGACAAGCACGACTAACGTGATTCCATGTTGTGTCACGAAAGGCATTTTACCCCCCATCAGGTTTTCCACTTCAGGACAATGGCGGTGTAAATCACTCGTTTTCATATCCGGCTTATGTTCAATAACTTTCATACGATTCCGTCTCATATTTCATTTTAACAGCATTTCTTAAGTCAATCAGGCATTCTGTTTCACTTCGGCAGTCATTTGATGCTTTACCAGCTCATAATACCGTCCTCTCTTTTCCAGCAACGATTCATGATTTCCCCGCTCCACAATCCGGCCACCGTCCATCACAATGATTTGATCGGCTTCACGGACAGTGCTCAGACGATGCGCACTGACCACCACTGTACGTCCTTCATAAAATCGCCGCATATTGGCCATGATCTTGGCCTCATTCGTGGCATCGAGCGAATTAGTAGCCTCGTCAAGAAAAATATATTCCGGATTTTTATAGATCGCCCTGGCAATGAGTATACGCTGACGCTGTCCCTGGCTCACTCCCTTTCCTTCCATACCGATAATGGTATTGTAACCTAAAGGAAGCGATTCTATGAAATCATCTATACAGGCCATTCGGGCGGCATTTCTCATACGTTTCTTGTCCGTCTCGTCCGTATTGACTGCGATATTGCCGGCAATGGTATCGGAAAAGATAAAACTGTCCTGCATCACCGATCCCGTAGCGGCCCGCCAGGTATGCGGGTTGATATCAGACAGCAATACGCCTCCCACTTTTATGCTGCCGCGTGTAGGTTCATAAAATCCTTGCAGCAATTTGATCAGCGTGGTCTTGCCACACCCGCTCTCGCCGACTATAGCCGTCACCTTATGGGCGGGTATGGTAAGTGATATATCCTTCAGAGCCAGTTCACTTTCAGAGCCGTTATAGCTGAAAGACAAATTCTTAATCTCTATGCCATGTTCAGCTGGCAGTACGGCACGCTTCTTTTCTATATCTGTTTCTTCGTCATCCTGCGAATGTATTTCGTTCAGTCGCTCAAGGCTTATTTTCGCATCCTGAAATGACTGGGCAAAACCGATAAACTCACCTATAGGCGCAGAGACCTGACCGATAATATAGGTCAACGACATCATCATACCGAGAGTCATCGTCCCTTCCACCACGGCTTTCGCAGCAATATAATAAATAAGAATATGCGTGGTTTGGGTAAAAAAGACCGAACCGGACTGTTGGATCTGCCCTATACGCAGGCCTTTCAGTCCAATCCTGAACAGTTTGACCTGTATCCGTTCCCATTCCCAGCGTTTCTGCCGCTCACAGTTGTTGAGTTTGATATCCTGCATGCCCTGCACCAGTTGGATCATTTTACTTTGTTCCAAAGCCGACTGGTTAAAACGTTTGATATCCAGTTCTCTCCGGTAATGCATAAAAAAGGATATCCAGATCACATACAGCGTATTACCCACTACAAATATCGTCAGCACCAACAGATTGTAATAAGCGAGAATGGTAAGGAAAACCACAAAATTGATAAGCGAGAACACGATACGCATACTATTGGATAAAAGAAAATTCTTGATTCTCCCGTGATCACCAATGCGTTGCAGGATATCCCCCGTCATACGCGAGTCAAAGAACTGTAGCGGCATGGCTGTAAGCTTTATCAGAAAATCGGCTATCAGCTGGATGTCAATGCGAGAGTTCATGTGAAGCATAATCCAGGAACGGATATAGTCAATACTTAAAGTAGCCACAAAAAAACCAAGCTGGGCAAAGAGTATCAGTGTGATGATATTCAGGTTTCGTCCGTTGATACCCTGGTCAACCATAGCCTGTGAAAGGAATGGCAGAACCATCTGTATCAGGCTTCCCACAAGCATGGCTAACAGCAATTGTCCTATCATGCTGCGATAAGGGGTAAAATAACGGGCAAAAGACAACATGCTGCGGCTGTTTTTCTTATATTCGTCCTCCACGCTGCCAAAATCATCACCGGGTTCAAGCATCAGAGCTACTCCGTTGCCATTCTTATCTGGATTAGGACCTATCCAGCACCGTTCGAATTCATCCCTTGAATAAGTCAGACGTTGTGAAGCCGGGTCGGAAATATGTATTCTATATTTTTTATCCTTACCCTTCTCAATGCCATAACATACCACAAAGTGATTCTGGTTCCAATGCAGGATGCAGGGGAACAGGCCTTCTTCTACCAATTCATCAAAAGTAACCTTTACACCAACTGTATCAAAACCGATATATTGTGCTCCTTCATTGATACCTTGCATACTCACCCCGTAACGGGAGATGTGGCAATGTTTGCGCAACATTTCCACAGAATAATCCCGACCATAATATTTGGCTATCATACGCAGGGATGTCGGTCCACAGTCGGAAGCATCCAGTTGCTTGTAATGAGGAAAAGGTTTTAACTGATACATATCTGTTTATTTCTGTTTCTTCGGATTCCGGTTCCAATGATATACCAGATGGAACATCACATAATTGGGCAGTGAGCGATACCATGTCTCGGTACGGCCCTGGGCATCTACCGCGTATTGGGTGGATGACAACTGGTGCAGAAGGTCGAAGGCTTCTATGCGGGCTATCAGCTTGCCTTTCAGGAATGACTGTGAGACAGAGGCATTCAGCACAAAATCATCCGTATTCAGTTCCGAGCTGCCATAACCACGGCGGGAATACATGTTGCCGTCAACAGATACCGTTGTTTTCACTACCGGAATGGTATAGCGGGCTGACAGTCCATAACGATAATCGATAGCGTTCAATGTTTCGAAATCACGCAGCTGGCCTTCACTGTGACGCCAACTTACATCACCGGTGGCACGGATATTGAGCATATCCTTATTATATTGCAAATATATATTGTCATGTAAAGTTAAGGTATTTACCACATTTACCCTGCTTTCGGTATCCCCGGCCAGGAGGGCATGGTCAAGCGAATGGACATATCCCGCATCTGCATTGGTCTGCCATGACCAGTAACGCTTCTCGTCAAGGGCGGAGGACATGTCAAATTTTGTGGTAAGATAATAAGCGCCGTGTATATTCTTCGGTTTATAGGTATACACTCCCGTAAGCGGATTGTAGGCTACCGACTGTGCCACATCACGGTGACGGTAGTTGAACATCGCGCCGATATGCCACTGTCTGTTGTTTTTGCCTTGTCTGTTACTATAGTCCGCATTGAGCGTCGTTTGCGATGTTCCTTTCAAATCCGAATTACCTTCCTTCACCACAAGAGGCTGACTGTCATCCCTATAAGCTATCTGGTTGATCATTTCCGGCGGATCACATTTGTAGTTGACGCTAATTTTAAAATCATGCTTGTCATCCCGTGAAAGATAGCGGTAGGAAGCGTATGGCAAAAAGTACACCCACGTCTTGTGCATCAACGTGTCTATTGTGCCTCGCTGGTAATCGAGTGAGTGATGGAATACGGGGATATCAAGTCCCGCCTGCCAGCGAGTATACACAGCATATTTGCCAAATCCGTATTGCTTTAATGAAATGTTTATAGAATTTCTCCAATTACGCTGATGGCTGTCATAAGAATTGGAAGGGTCGGTAATGGCAGTCAGCATGTCAAGTTGCGAAGCCAAAATCAGCGTGTCCGGATGATACAGATAATCGTGATACTTTTTATCATCGAATTGTACACCATCGCTAACGACGAGACCAACCTTACCAAACAAATCGTCAAATCGCCATAAATTACTCAGAGACAATGAATTGGAATTATTGAAGACATCACTGGCGTTATAGCGGATATTATCTCCCTGTGAGCTGGCCTGCCACGTATTATAACGTTCAGACTGCCATTCTTTATAGTCATTGTGCGTGAAAAAGACCATGTAGTTTGTGTACCAGGCTCCTTCCTTACCTTTGGCCCCAATCAATTGCTGCATAAAAAAACGTCTCTCCCCCTCCGTCAAATCATTGGTATGCATGGAAGCTATAATGTCATCATTATTCCATTGTCCGAATTGAGACATTCCCGAATAATTCCATTTTAAATATTCAAAGGTAGTCACAAGATTCAAGTAGCTGGGTTTTAAAATCAGCAATCCATTATCCACTCTCAAGCGCCATTGATTTTTTTCTTTAAAACTATTCGTCTGTGATGTCGGTTTGTATCCTTCAAGGAACTGTTCATAGTGCTGCCGCATCTCTGTGTCGCTGGTATATGACATAAAATCTACAGTAAGGTCATTCGTCAGCTTCTTTTCTTTATTATGATAATTCAGATTGGTAGCCAAACTGCGTGTAGTGAGAAGTGATTGGGGCATAGTGGCGGGGGTCCAATGATCATCACCGCCGATATGGCGTGATTCATTCACGTTATTCAGGTTACCCATCAGGGAATATCGCCAACGATCGGTAAAACCAAGCAGAAATCCACGTCCCAGCCATCTGTCTTCAGTGCCGCCTGCAGCTTCCACATTCGCAATATATCCTACACTAAACTCTTTTTTCAAGTTTACGTCCATTACATACTTGCGGGCGTCTATATCAAATCCCAATGACTCGCTCATTGGCGACTGCTTTTCATAGACTTTGATATTTTCCACCGTATAATAAGGCAGATTCTCCATAAGCACTTTATTATTGCCACGCATGAACGAGCGTGAACCAAGCAGCAGTTCGTCTACCCTGCGTCCATTGACAAAAATCTGCCCGTTTTTATCCATGCTTACCCCCGGAAGCTGCTGTATCAGGGCATCAAGCATCGAACCGTCCGGCAATTTGAATGCAGTGGCATCATACACCAACGTATCACCTTTGTAATACATCTTGACCTTTGTGGCCTTTACAACCACCTCATCTATTTCCCTTTCAAATATCTTACGCAACTCCAGAGGCTGGTCAAGCAGCAAAGCACGGGTTTCGTTTGCATCGATTGTCAATGGCAACCATCCGGCCTCATAGCCTTCAAGCGTGCCGCGCAACAGATATTTACAAGTCTTTTTTGCTGGTTCAAACACGAATTGTGTCCCACTTACAGTACCATCATTTCTTGTAATTTTATTTATTGGAATTGAATCAATGACTACAGTACTATCTGCTGCTAATAGCAATGAAACCTTTACTTCCGGTAACGGAGTTTTCAGGAAAGCATCTTGAATATAGCCAATTACACAGCTTTGCGGAAAAACACTCTGTGTAACCACAAATATAATTAATAAGAATATAGTCCTGCAAAAATTTATCATATATGCATTTTTTTATCCCCCACATTTTAACTAGGCTAAATTCAAAATAAAATTTATTCTATTCACATGTTTATGTGATCTAATAAAAGTGGAGGATAGTTAATCTATTTACATTTAATAAGCTGTAAAACAAATTGCAAATTAATCCATTTTACAGAAAAAAATAATGTCTGTACTAGAACTATTTCCGTCTGTTACGTAAGTATAACTAAAATAGCAAATGCCAGTATAATGAGAACCTGGACCTCCATACAAACATGCTTCTCCAAGATTACTACTATTACAGTGATCATGGAGGTATATTCTTCCATACAATTTGGACATTTCTTCGGATGACAGGAAATGGCTTTGATTCAGATTGAATTTTTTAATTTTTTTCATGATTCTTTAAAATTTAATATGATGCACTTTTACAGCAGAAGAGCTAATTCGCTGCCAATGGGACGTGCTTGCCATTGTATATCTTGCAAGATGTATTTCTACTTTATATCAGTATTGACAATCATAGCCAAATCTTCCAATTCATACTCGTCAGGAAGTTTATAGCCATTTATCAATATGGTAGGAGTAGCTACCAAAGAGGTCTTATTACGCCACCTTTTATGTTTTTCCATTTCATCTTCAACAGCTTGTGTATGAATATTTGTTTCATTAGCTTTAATGACTTTTTTATAGTCAAACTTTTCTTTGGCGTACCAGAGTGTAAATCTTCGCAAAGCTTCCTCTTTGGGATTGTCTAGATAACAGGATATCAGATACCGGCTGCTGTCTTCCAATTCTTCATTAAATGAAGAAAAAATGTACTGCACACAGAAGTCGCCCTCATTCATCTTTAAGAACTTTTCTACCCGTTTATGCATTCTGGCACACGGATTGCAATGAGGATTGCTCAGTATGGTCACCAGTATCTTTGCAGCAGGATTGCCGAAAATAACAGAAGAATCATCAAGTGTAGTCTTATAGTACTCTCCTTTCTCAATAAGAACTTTCGCCACATCACCATTGGCTTTAAGAGAACGATACCGTTGTACCGCGCGCACACGTTCCTGATCCGCTATCCTTGCAGAAGCAGAGTAATGCACGGCCAGGATGGTAATAGCAAAAACCATACAAGAAAGCAAACTGTCCTCAAGACCGAAAGCATAAGGCACCGCCATGCATGAAAAAATTGCAATTAGCCCCATTATCCAAATAATGACCTGCACAATGACACAGAGCACACACCAGCTTTTGGCTATGCGCCATTGATAGTAAACGCTCCAAAGCCCATAAAGCATGGCTACCCAATTGATTATTGCCACAAAGAAAGATGAAGCCGGGAATAAGGAAAGAAGCATGATATTGGCTACAAAATAGCCCAAACCGATCTCACTCCAACTGATACCAAAAATCTTCGACACAGGTCCGTCAAGCACACTGTTGCAGTCGGCATGATGGAACAGGCTACATACCTTGTCGCCATACCTGCTCTCTCCAAACAACTGCTTCTCCATAAGCATGCAACATACCAGCACACCAGACAAACATAACACGATGCGCAGAATATCCCCCAAAACTATGCTTCCAAGATTATGTATGATTCCGATAATCACAGCCAACAGCAACATGACAGGAATACTGTATGTTTTCACAACTGAAACCAACTCATTACACCGATTTTTCTTGTAATCCGGTTCAACAGCATCCGTAGTTTCTTCTACCACAAGGGCATTGCCAGTCCACATTCTTTTAAAAACATCATGACCCACTGTCGTTTCCTTACCATATTGCCGGTAAGTTATTGTATCGGCATCACAACCTACTCCTATAATAAAGTCACCATAGATATGCAGAATACAAGGAAAGGTTAGTTCTGACAAGTCTTTGGTATCAAAACACACGCCCAAAGTTTTCACTCCATACACGTCCAGCATTTTTTTCAGTCCGTACATATTATATTTGTGCGGATGTTCCTGAAACAATGCAGTCGCAAAATGTCTTGTATAATCAATCTCCAAGGCATCTAAAAAATATTCAAGGATAGTTTTCATTTCATTATATATGACTTCAGTTCAACAGGTGACATACAGCAAATCTTTATAAGCTCTTCTCTCTGACGTCTTGTTTCTTCTTTTGACAGACTGTTAGAATTTGTACCTGTAGGATGATACAAATGAAAAAGTTCGCCATAAGATATATGGCAGGCCTTATACCCGAAAATGGTTACCCGATGCTGACGCTCAGCGTCTTCCGGTCCCCACCCCGTAAAATGTTCGTTTTCACCGCCGCACTGCAGGTACCGCTGCTTATGAACAAGATAAGCGCCTCCACACAATTGGCGTCCAAGAAATGATTTCATTCTGAAACTCCGAAGATAACCGAAATCCCAATTCTGACGGATTTGTACCGAAATCTCTTCTGACAGTTTTATAAAACGTCCATCGTACGGATAAGATATGGTGGCTCCATTCTGTATCATTAACAGAGCCTCGAAAATCTGAGGATAATCCACAAGGACATCCGCATCCCAAATCCCTACCACCTCAGTCTGAGCCATTTGAAGAAGCAGGTTGATATAATGCGTCCTGTGAAAAACGACATTGGTATCCTTAATAAACCGATAGTCCACTGAATTCTTGCTGCAAAGATCAGCCACCAGTGGTTGCTCATCAGCCTCCAGTACCATAATACGGCATTGTAGGAGGGCAAGATATTTAATCACGACCTGCAGATTGGCCCTTCTCTCTTCACTATCTATACGTATGGGAATGCCAATCGTAAGACATTCCGATATTTTGGGGTTTGTTTTCATATTTTGCATGTACATATTTTCAAGGCATTATGCAATATTTCCTGTTCTGACAAAAGCCATCTGTCATCATAGGCTACTTTATTACACTCCAATATATTATTGACCTTTGTCGGATAAAACGAACAGGCTTTCATATCAAGCAATACTTTATGCAGTTCTACCGGTAACGGCTCATTTTCCACTACCTCACCAATCCAATCCAAATAATAGATCAGATATTCCTTTATAAAAGCAAGCTGGTCTGCATTGGCCACATTCTCTTTTTCCATTTGCGACACGCGCCACCACAGGTAACATCCAATACCGCTAAGGCCATAGAAATCCAAATCCATATCCGGATGACTGTTTATCAAAGCAATCATCCGGTTATCGATATGGGGCAGAAAATCTACCGAAACATGGTTGCCTGTACGCTCTAATATTCTCAACAAAGCATTTTGAACGCCTCCGGTCATCGCCGCAACAGTGTAACATTTTTCATACTGTCTACTGACAGCCTCCGACAGAGAATGGTATGCCGCATTATCTGATAACAGCAAATCCATTCGCGAGGCAATCTGCGCTACAAAATCCTCTTCATTGAAATCTTCATCATTGACATGAATCCGTAACTGTGGTGTAGCGTCAAGCATTTCTGCAAGTCCAATACGGTCAGTACCTATTACAGGAATACCATGCCGCATCATTTCAATGACCGTATAGCTGCATTGCTCATGAAACGAAGGTATAACACCGATATAAGCAGACCGATAAATATCCTCTATCTCATCTTTATCCGTTTTTCCGAAGAATGCCACACGTCCCGATAAAGTCCTGCTTTGAGCCAGATATGGCTGAAAGTCACCGTCACCCACAATTACCAATTTTGAATCAGGATGAGCATCCGCAATCCGGACAAATGCCTCTATCAGATACTTCAGCCCCTTGTCATTTTCAAGACGCCCGACAAAAAGAACCGTCCTAAGACCGTCCTTATTTCCATCTTTCTGGTCGTCTATCCTGCTGCCGGTACCATTATACACAAGAAATAACTTTTCCGGTGCAACTTTATAGTCATCTATAAGGATATCCTTGGTTTTTTGGGACAGCACAAACACAGCGTCAGCCAAATGCATGAACCGTTCTTCTGAAGTGAAACTTGATTCCACACTTTTCTCCTGGTCATCCGACAACTCATGACCTTCCGCCATGATTTCTTTCATACGACGGATATTTCCATTCAATTCAAAACACCAGCTCAAATAATGTACGGTCAGGACAATCATGCTTTGGGGATACCATGCCTTTAACAATATAGCTAATAAATAATGCTGGAAATAATTAAACTGGAATACTGTCCTTTCATTTTCGCGAACGTCAATGTTCCTTGCAAGAAAATAGAATATACTACGATAATACGCCTCACTCTCCATAGCAGATTTCAATGGAGGTATCAGATAATGTGTATGTCCTGAATCATCAACATTCACAGAGAATTCCTTTGTCTCAGCATACATTTCCACAAAAGACACCTTCGTATCGGGTATGGCGGAAAATCCCTCAGACAACTGCCTGATGTAAGTACCTATGCCATAACCTGCCGCACGACTTGCATTGTTGAATATGAAGATATTTATCATTCGAATATGTTTTTTAAAATGTAATAAGCAGAACCTCCATCTATACCAATGGACTTGTCCAAATAGTCATCTATTGCAAATGAAGGTGCGTTTAGCAATCCTATCAGTTTTGTAGAAGAATTTATCATTACTCTGTTTGTTACAGCTGATTGTAATTCTGCAAGATACTGACTGTCGAATGTCAACAAAGGCATACCTGTTTTCTGCCTTTCTGCAAGATAGAGCAATAATCCGCCCGCACCTGAACGCACGGAAAAATCTGTCATACGACGCGGATCACGCTCCATGATTTTTGTATCGATTTCAGCCAAAACGGCATTCAGATCACATTCTACCCATCCCCATTCACACAACAACGTAGTGCCGTAGCCGATTCCGGCCAGTCCGTACTCCAGATTGACGGGTGAATCAGTATTCACACCGTCATAAACCTGCTGAAACAACTCCCATGCAAATTCTTCCATCAATTTGTCCTGATATCGTTTGGCATAAGCATATAACGATATGACTATACCCATTTTTCCATGAAACAGCCCGACATCAGACATACATGAACTGTTGAAAAGGAGATAGTCGGTTATTCTTCTAAGTTCTTTATCCATATAGCTTTCCCGTCAAATCTATTATTTCATTAATGGTCTTATCCATATCGAAATACTTATACGAGCCCAATCGGCCTGTAAATACAGTATTCGGTGCTTCTTTTTCAGCCAACATGCGATACTCTCCATACAAAGCCGCATTACGTTCATCATTTATCGGATAGTATGGTTCTCTTCCAGACATGAACGCTTGAGGATATTCACGGGTGATGACCGTATGTGGAGAATTGACGGCATCATCATTGCGGATGTCAAACCATTTATGTTCCACTATCCTCGTATAAGGTACTTTGACATCTGTATAATTCACGATAGCATTGCCCTGATAGCTATTGATCGGCAGATCTTCCTGCTCAAAACGTAAGCTTCGGTATTCCAACCGTCCTAACCGGTAATCGAAATATTCATCTATCGGACCTGTATATATGATTCTTTCCGCCATTCCTTCCAAATGAGTACGATTGTCAATATAGTTACAATCAATCTTACATTCCACATCTTCAAGCAGACCTTCAATCAATGCATTATAACCTCCTGCCGGTATACCCTGGTACAGATCGTCAAAATAATCATTATTAAAGCTATATCGCACTGGAATACGCCTGATGATATCAGCGGGCAAATCCCGGCATGGACGTCCCCATTGTTTTTCCGTATACCCCTTGATAAGGGTTTCATACAGATCCGTTCCTACCAGACTGATGGCTTGTTCCTCCAGATTACCGGGGCATTCTGATCCGGCTTCAAGACGCTGTTTCTCTATTATGGCCTCAACTTCTTCCGGCCTGGTCACGCCCCACATCTGATAAAACGTATGCATATTGAACGGCAGGTTGTAAAGTCTGCCGTCGTAATTAGCAATGGTATTGAGTGTGAACCGGTTGAAAGTAACAAACCTGTTGACAAATCGCCAGACCCTCTCGCTGTTAGTATGAAAAATATGCGGTCCGTATTTATGAACGATTATTCCGCCTTCTTTCTCACAATACACATTACCGCCAAGATGTGGCCGTTTGTCTATCACCAGACAACGTTTGCCATGCTGTCTGGCTATATAGGCAAAAGTGGCTCCCGACAAGCCTGAACCGACTATCAGGCAGTCATATTCCTTCCGTTTCCGTACCATATTCTTCTGTTTATTTACAGATTACACCACGGAAATAGTCTATGGTTCTCACCAGACCTTCATGAATATTGACCTTTGGCTGCCAGCCATCCAGTATTTTATTGGCCAGACTGATATCAGGCCTGCGACGATACGGATCATCCTGAGGCAGCGGTGTACAAACTACTGTTGATGAAGAACCGGTTTTTTCAAGCACCATGCTTGCAAGCGTATTGATTTCAATCTCATCAGGATTACCGATATTAATCGGCCCGTGCTGTACACCATCTTGCATAACCCGCATAATCGCCTCGATAAGATCGTCAACATACTGAAAGGAACGTGTCTGCTTTCCGTTACCATGGATAGTCAAAGGCTCTCCCTTTAATGCCTGTACGATGAAATTAGAGACAACCCGACCGTCCCCGATACTCATATTCGGACCGTATGTATTGAATATGCGAATGATACGTGTGTCTACACCATACATATTATTATAGTCATGAAAAAGAGTCTCGGCGCCACGCTTACCCTCATCATAACAACTGCGAATACCGTAAGGATTTACATTTCCCCAATACAACTCATTCTGTACGGCTACTTGTGGATCTCCATACACCTCGCTCGTTGAGGCAAGCAGAATCCTTGCGCCATTCTCTCTTGCCATTTCAAGAAGATTCATGCTCCCTATAATGGATGTCTTATACGTGTGTATCGGATTTTTCTGATACTGGACAGGAGAAGCCGGACAGGCAAAATTAAAAATCATAGCTACATCACTGACTGTCATCGGATAAATCACATCATGATTTATAAATGAAAATTTATCATCTGACATCAGATGCGAAATATTGTTCATATTACCTGTACTAAGATTATCAACACACAACACGCGATGTCCTTCTTTGACAAGCCTGCTGCATAAATGAGAACCTATAAAACCGGCTCCACCTGCCACAAGTATGATTTTATCGCCCACAAATCTTTCTACTGTATTATTTTTCAACAGATCGGAGCCACCTTCACCAATACACATAACTTATCCATCTTTATTAACAACACATTCATTCCACCACGAAAAGACTGAACTTATTTAAATAATCAAACACATCTCAACAGTGCTGTTCCACATGAAAAGCGGCCACTCTCCGGAACGATCAATAATATTGTATCGCCTTTTTTCAAGCACCCGGTTTCTATCAATCCGTTAAGTGCAACAAATGGCGATGCGGATCCTATATTTCCAACGCTGGTAAGATTGGTATACCATTTTGTAGTAGGCAAATCTATTTTTCTTTTTTGGAATTCCTGGTCAAGAATATTATAAAAATACATTGATGACAGATGTGGAATCACATATGTGATATCATCTGTATTTATATCTGCCTGTTTTAAAGACGTTTCAACAGCATCCACAAACAGAGTCATACCATATTTATTCAACTGCCGTACATCTTGCTTGAGTGACCATACTGATTTTTCCTCTATTTCTTTAGCTGTAAATGTTTTCCACCCATGCAGAACTCCATTAGTGTCCTTTTCCGCCCACATATACATACAAGCAGGTTGTTTATTTGCATATGAAAATGTACGAATCCATTCTATTTTTAAACAGAATTCCTCTTCCGGTTTATTACTTAAATACAATGCAGCCGCACCATCTGAAAGCATAAAACGCAAGAAATCTTTTTCAAAAGCAAGATAGGGATTTTCCTCTATCATTTTTTTATGTTTAACCTCTTCCGTAAAAAACTTGGAAAGCATAGTTGGAGAAATCAATTCAGAAGCAACACTAATGGCATTATCAGAATTTCCTGAGGCTATAGACATGTATGCTGTTTTTAATGCCATTAATCCTGACATGCACACTCCTGCAAGGGATGCAATTTCCAAAGGATGATTAAATACTGCGCCATGCACCATCGCAGCATGAGATGGCAAATATTGGTCTGGCATGGAAGTTCCGCATGAAAGGAACTGAATCTTATTCAATTTATCTTCGGATAAACCAAGCCTGTCAATTGCGCACTTAGCCAGATCTACATTTGTATGCGTTATTTCCTGATCCTTTGTCAGGGCATAATACCGTGTTTTTATACCATTCTGACGAAGAATTATAGGCTTTACTCTGGACGGTTGTCCATCAACCAGTCCTAAATATAACTCCATATCATCATTACCAATTGGAGAATTTGGTAAAAATGCTGAGATTCGATTTAAGTAAACAGATGAAAGCATAATTTACATTACGATTTGTATTCTTTTTGCAAAAGAACAACAAAAGATCCACCTGTACAAGAATTTATTTGTTAATTTTTAATAAATTTGTAGATATTTTGAAATTGCAGTCTTAACTCCACAGTATTAAGGCCCATGCTTAAAGCATCCAGATAAGACTGTCCGTAGAAGATACTCATAAATATTTTTGCCGTAGTGATCACGTCTATATCACCCCTGACCTCCTTATTATCTATAGCCATCTGAATGATTCCTATCCATTTCAGCAACTCCTTGTTGCGGTTTTCGAGGTACTGCTCATGCAGATCCGGAAAATAATCGCATACCTGCAAAATCAACGCCATATAAGCCCTGCTACCGTTTTTAATGGTCAGATCAATCTGATGAAAACGATCCATGGTTTCCTGACAGCTCCTTACATATTCTTCAATAAAGTCACTCAGGCTTTTGAATTCTCTTCTCCCTAACTTGAAGTCTAAATTCTGGGAATCTACCAGATAATGCCGCAAGACATCATGATACAACCCTTTCTTGTCTTTACCATAATAAACGATTGCACCGCGGGTCATGCCCGACGCCTTTTCTATATCGGTGATACTGACCGCATCGTAGCGCTTCATAAGAAACAGCTTGAATACAGTAGCATACAAATGTTCTTTTCTGTTATTTTTGTTCATATTCCCCCAATTTCCGAGGTCATAAAATTACAAAAATTACAGATGTATCGCAAATTATCGCCCTTCATTACACAAAAACATAACGAATTTTATTTATTTCATGCCGACCATAGGGCATGACGGTAAAAACACGCAGGCAATTCTAATCCAGGCACCGGATCTTTTCCATCAAGCATTTTAACGAAAAACCGCGAAAGCCAACCGCAAAGGATAAACCGGATGAGCGTGTGATCGGGAACGTAGGGCTGCAAGATTCTCTGCCGGATTTCCGATATAGAAAAGACACTGATGGAAGCGTACAAGGGAGCATGTAGGAACAGGAAATAATGCAGATTTTTATTATAGATTATATTATCTATAAATTATAACTATAGACTAATTTATCTATATTCTATAATTATAGATTATTTAACCTATTATTATTGGTAAAATAAAAAAAAATCATACCTTTGTCATCAAATCAACGAACAATAATATGTTTGCAACAATTTCAGCGGATATAGTAGCATCCACATCCCTGTCTGTGAATGAAATGATAGGATTAAAGCAAAAGATAAATTCATTATTTGGCTTACTAAAAATGAGTTATCCTGATTTTGAAGGTCGCCAAATCAAAGGGGACTATATAGAGTGCGTCATGCAAAATGTTTCAAACGCATTCCGGATAGCTTTTATAATCAAATCCTGCATCAAATCTTTTTCCACAGTTAAAAATGAAAAGACGAAAAGATTCCAGACATACGGAATACGGATGGCCATTGGCATCGGAGACATGAGGATAGTGGCTACCGAACAAGGTATTTGGGACGGTGAGGCCATATATCTGTCAGGACGCGCGCTTGAGGAAATGGGTTCCTTGAATAAGGGAACGATGTCTGTCCAAACCTGTAAAAAGCAATTATCCGTCCCACTGCAAACGATAGCCCTACTGACTGATGCCATATTAAATGACATGACCGTGCGCCAGAGTGAAGTCGTTTACTATAAATTGCTTGGTTTCAAAGAAGCAGACATTGCCAGGAAATTGGGTATATCCCAAGCCAGTGTAAACAATGCTTCTACAGCCACAAAATGGTATTGTATAGAAGAGGCCATAAAATGTTTTGAACAGATCAATTTTGAAGAATATGAATAGTTGGTTGTTTTTAAGTCTGCTATTGGCACATGTTACAGGCGATTTTTACCTGCAAAATGACAAATACTGTATACAGAAAGAGGAACGAAAATTCAAAAGCTGGTTTCTGTATGTGCATTCGCTTATCATCGGTGGCGTGTCATGGATAGCTGTTCCTTTTTATGATTTCGGATTTTATGCTCTTGCCATTGCTCTTTCCCATCTGGTAATAGATGCCATCAAAACATATAGTCCCAAAGGATTATGGAATTTTGTTATTGATCAGATTGCCCATTTGGCGATACTGATTATAGTGGCGTCCTCCTTTGACACTACAACAGAGTTGCCAATCCAATCAACGGATTGCAATTCCGATTTCTCAATCCCTCTGTTCATATTGGCGGTATTATTGTGCGTCAAGCCTGCCAATATCCTGATCAAATTAGTCTTGAAGAAATATCAGGTTGGGGAGACACAATCCTGTGAAAACATCAAAAATGCCGGAGCGTTGATTGGAAATTTAGAGCGCATTCTCACAATCATATTCGTTATCATTGGACAATATGAAGCTATCGGCTTTATCATAGCGGCAAAATACATACTCCGATTTAAAGACACAGATACGGCAAAGACAGAGTATGTCCTTGCCGGAACATTTCTGAGTTTCGGTATTGCATTGCTGTGTGGTTTAATGGCAACCAAATAACATACGGATGGTATTCAAGAAAAAGACAATAGAATACTCTTGCGTTCTCTCCCAAACCCCTTCACCCCTTCACTCTCCCTGTATTGATGCGGCTTTCAGGGTGAAGGACCA
>OJNH01000867.1_pt1 | contig 26063 bp, 24 predicted proteins | sample 1597361 | NCBI WGS metagenome assembly OJNH01 (sample SAMEA2452136, study PRJEB22498) | human gut metagenome | biome: human feces; feature: human gut; material: feces | place: Australia | collected 2012
ACCGTGGGTTCGAGTCCCATCTTCCACCCCATAAGTTTATATTGGGCTGTAGCCAAGCGGTAAGGCACCAGACTTTGACTCTTTATCGTTTCAAAGTTATTCCAAACTCGCAAGGCTTGACATATAGAGAGTTTGAAAGATTCAATGTTTTTCAAAAAATGTAAATGTCAAACATAATGTCAAACAAACTCTCAAAAAACTATTTTTAAAATTTAATATTATACATTGGGCTGTAGCCAAGCGGTAAGGCACGTGACTTTGACTCACGCATGCGCTAGTTCGAATCTAGCCAGCCCAGCCAATTTAAAAGATTATCTTATTTTTCCTTAATTTGCAGTTGAGGGGTTAAATATGATAATTTTTTTATTTTTATGCAAAACTTATTGCATTTGCTAAAACATTTGCAGAAACATTTTTTGTATTGCTTTCTAAATGTGTATATAAATTAGCAGTTGTAGAATAAGTCGAATGTCCTAACCATTCTTGAATTGCTTTCATTGGAATATTCTTTGCTAATAATAAGCTTGCACAAGAATGTCTTAAATCGTGAAAGCGAATGTGTCTTAATTCTTTCTTTTTTAATAATAAAGAAAAGTGGTCGGTTATATATTCTGGTCTAAATATCTTTCCTGTACTATCTACACAAATATAATCTTTATATTCTTTGTTGTAACTATTTCCACAAAGTTTTTTATTATTTTCAATTTTCTTCTTATGTGCAAGTAAATTTTCTTTTATTTCAGGTATCAAAGGTAAAGAACGATAACTTGAACTATTTTTTGTTTTGTCTTTTAAAAGTATTGTTCTTTTATCATCTACAATTGTTTCTACTACTTTATGCTTAATTGTTATTGTATCATTCACAAAATCAAAGGCAGACCATTTTAAACCTAGAACTTCACTTCTTCTTAATCCATAAAAACTAGCAATTTGTATTACTATTTCTAACGGATCATCTTTTGACTTTTCAAATAGAGTTTGTAATTCTTCTAAATTATAGCAATCTCCAATAAATTGTTCTTTTTTAGGTCTTTCAATTTTATCAGCAGGATTACTTTGTATAATATCAAGTTTCATAGCACTATCTAATGCTTTTCTAATATTTGCATGATAATGCAATACAGAATTTCCACCTAAACCTTTTTTATATAAAAATTCATAAAACTTTTGAATGTGAACAGGTTTCAAATCTTTTAATTTAATATTTTTACCTTCAAAATATTCAGTAACTTTTGTAACTATTGTTTTATAAGAATAGTAGGTATTTTCTTCAATCTTGTGTTTATAGCTTTCTAACCATTCATTAAGATATACTTCAAAATATTTTTCTGCCTCATTTGTTTCAAAGCTACATTCTGCTGGTAAATATTGTTTGTAGTTTCTTTTGACTTCTTCTAATTTTTGATTTGCTAATCTTTTGTTATTTCCTTTTTCTGATATTCCTGTAGGAATCCATTTTTGTTTTCTTTTGTTGTTGCTATCTCTATAGCTTAAAATAACATAGTATAAACCATGTTGTATAAATAGGCTTGCTGTTATATTCATTAAAAACTCCTTTCTTTTCATAACAACTGGAGATTAACCTACTTATTGATATCATAACTATAATATCATGAAAGCAAATTAAAATCTAGTTATATTTCATTTTGATTTGTTAAATAGGCTATAATATTTCTCTTTGGTATTTTGTATTCTCTGCCTACCTTTAATGAGGCAATAGTTTTTTCTCTTACTAATCTATAAGCAAGAGTTATGCCAATGTTTAGCATTTCTTTTAATTGGACAACATCTACTAAATCGGGATATTCAGTAAACATTAACTCATAATTTTCTTTGATTGTTCCCATAGCTTTCATGTCCTCCTTCCTTTAAAATTTGCAAATAAATAAACTCTACTTATAAAGTAAAGTTTTAATAACTACATAAACATCTATTTCTATATTTTTGAGTTGGTACTTTAATATTCATATTTATTGTTCTAGGAACATCAAATCCAACATTTAAACCTTTATTTAAAACAAGATTTCCTTTGCTATTCATATGATAAGCACTAATATTCCATTTAGCAAAAGCATAATCATTTATATTGCCACTAGAATATGAAAGTTCTAAAGAATCTTGAAGTTGTTGTGCTTTTAATTGTTCATAAGAAATATCTTCTTGTTTAGGTCTTTTGTAAGTTTTAAAATATTCTTTTAGATATTCTTTTCTTTTAGTAGCATTTTCTTGTAATTTATTTTGTTTAGTATTTTCATATCTGCTATCAGCTCTGACAATTTTAGAAACATATTGTTTAGAAACATTAAGTTTTTTTGCAATATCTATTTGTTCTAAATGTTCATTAAAGAATAAATCTAAAATCTTGTCTTTATTACTAGTATTCAATGTTTTGTACCTCCTTTGTAATTTAGTTGACTTTTTGTTTGCAAGTTTTTAAACATAAAAATCTTATTGGCTATTTCCTTGAAATAGTCAGTTAATATTCATTTATTATCAAATGATATTTGTTATATATATTAATAGCTCTATGTTATGAACAATACGTCGATGACATTTGACATTGTTATTATACTATGATATAATATATTTGTCAATACAATATTAAAAATAATTTCAAAATTGTTCATATTTATTTTTGAAAGGGGAAAATAGAAATGAGAGAATTGCCTCGTGCAAATGTAATTGAGGACTTTTATATGTGGTTTGATTTAGAAGAAAAGAAAGAACATTATGCAACACCTTTATATTTATATAAAGTAAAGACAGGTAAAATAAATCCTGATGATGAAACAAAATTATATTTAAAATTAGAAAAAGATATTTCAAAAGTGAAAACAGGAAAAGATAAAGAAGTAATAAGACACCCATCTACTATATATATTCATTATGTAGAAAATATAGGTACTATGCTAATAAACTTCTTAAATGCAGATTTTACTAATTATGAAACAGCATATAATACTTTCTTTTATGCTTATGGCTATGAATTAGTAAAAGATTATGTTCCATATCTTTATACAAAAAATGATGACTATATTGATGATGTTACATTTAAAAAGATAATAAAAGATATATTTGATACAGGTTTTGACAGATTTATAGAATGGCAAGACAATTTTAGAAAGTGTGTCGATTTTGTTTATAACTTGAATGGAAACGAAGAATTAAAAGATGAAGAAAATAAATTTGCTAAATTTGTAGCCTATACCGTAAGAGATAGTGAGTTTTATACATATTCACAAGATATTGAAATTATAACTGATAATTACATAAACATACATAATTATAATCATAATGAAACAATACAAGAATTGATAAAAAGAATAAATAATAAAGATTCAAAATTAGAACTTCATAATGTTTATACAAGTACAAAATTAACAAGTATGTGTTTTGCAGTATTAGATCAAGTAGTAAGACACGAGAATTTACAAATTAAGACATGCTTAAATTGTGGTAGATACTTTATACCAAATTATAGACAGAATGAAATATACTGCGATTTAGCAAATCCAGACCAAAGTCCAACTTGTAAGGAAAAAGGAGCAAATGAACAGTATAAAAAGAATTTAGAGAATAATCAAACACAAGCCCTTTATAGAAGAATTTATAGACAAAAATTTATGATAGCACAAAGATATAAAGACAATAAAGTTATTCAAAAAGAATTTGATTTATGGAAGAAACAGGCAAAAGAGAAAGTTAATAAAATGAAAAAAGGTAAACTTGCAGAAGATGAAGTTTACAAATGGTTAGTAGAAAATAAATAAATATTATGATATTTTGTGTTATATTCATGACTTTGTGATATAATACATATATGAATTGGAGGTTTGAAATGGAAATAGAATATCCACCATATACTATTACTGATAAAATGTTAAATTATGTATCAGATATAATGAAAAAAATAGGTGAAGCAAATTATTTTGAAAGTTTAAATAGATACCCAGAATTAAGAAGAAAATCAAGAATTAAGTCAATACATTCTTCACTTGCTATTGAAAATAATCAATTATCTTTGTTTCAAGTAGAAGATGTAATAAATGGAAAACCTGTAATACGGTGAACAAAAAGATATTCAAGAAGTAAAAAATGCTTATGAAGCTTATGAGCAAATAGATAAAGTAAATCCATATTCTGTCGAAGATTTAAAGAAAATACATGGAATATTAACTTTTTTAGTTGAAAAAGATGCAGGTAAATTTAGAAATCATGGCGAGGCTGTTTATGATGGAGATATAGAAATATTTATGGCTCCACCTTATAGATTAGTACCTAGTTTAATGGACAATCTATTTAATTGGATGAATGAAGTGAAAGATACAATAAATCCACTTATTTTATCATCTATATTTCATTATGAATTTGTATTTATACATCCTTTTCACGATGGAAATGGAAGAACAGCAAGATTATGGCAAACAGCGATACTTTCGCATTGGGAAAAAGCATTTACTTATTTACCTATTGAAAGTATGATAAAGAAAAATCAAGAAGAATATTATACTGTTATTCAAAATTGCAATAATGCAGGTAATTCCACTGAATTTATAGAGTTTATGTTAAAAATGATAGATAATACAATAGATGAAATGAATAATTCTAAAGAAATGAAAGATAAATCTCAATTATTGCTTTCAGAAAATGAATTAAAAGTATTAGAATGCATAAAAAGAAATGTAATTATTGGAGCAAAAGATATTATTGCTCAAACAGATTTGTCTGATAGTACAGTTAGGAGAGTTTTAAGAAAATTTTTACAAGACAAAAAAATTGAAACTACTGATAATAATGAAAAATCTCCAAATAAAAAATATAAATTGACAGAGTGATGACAGAGATGTGACAGAGTTACTAGTGAAAAATGTCTCAGAAAATGTCCCAGATAAAGTCTCACAAAATCTAAAAGAAATAACACAATAAAATAATAAACGAGGTGATTAAGTTGAAAATAATAGGAATAACAGGAGATTCAGGAGTAGGAAAATCAACAATAGCTTTAAGATTAAGTGAAAAATTAAATTGTCCATTTTTAGATATAGATAAAGTAATATTAAATAGTGAATATCTTGATACAGAAAGTAAGACACCTCATACTTTTAAATTGCAATCAAAACATTTTAATTTACTTATTGATAATTTAAAAAATACAGAAAGTCCAATAAGTAGTTTAATAAATAACTTAGTAGAACAAGAAATAAGTAAAATATCTAAAGAAAATAAAACTATTATCGTTGAATGGATGCTTTTACCATATCTAAAAGTTTGGAAAGACTGTAGTACAAAAATATTGATTAATGCAAATGATTTATTAAGAAAAAATACTGCAATAAAAAACAAGCTTATAACAGAAGAACAATTTAATGATTGTGTTTCAGTAGCAAGAATAAATTACAGCAAATTTGATTATGATTATATATTTGAAAATAATTATGATGAAGAATCATTTGAAAAAATTTTAGATAAATTTTAAAATAGTTATGATATATATTAAATAAGATACAATTATAAAAAAGGTTATTTTATAATTGTATCTTGTTTTATATAAAAAATATTATTTATTTTTCTTATACATATCAACTCTAACAGGTAGCTTTTTAGCCATTTTTGCAGTTTCTTCATTCAGTAAAAGAACAGGCTTTATATTAAAAGATTTGGCTATAAAATCAATATTTTTACATGTTAAATTAGCATTTCCTGTTTCTATAACACTAATGTATGCCATTTTAAATTTTGTTTTATTAGCATATTGCTCTTGTGTTAAGTTGTTTTGATATCTATACCATTTGGTGTTAAGACCAACTAATTCCATAGAAGTCATAATAGCCTCCTTCTCTTTATATTAGTTAATAATATAAAAATTATTTATATATAAATTATAAAGTTAAAATATAAATAACTTAATACCACTAAAACTTATTAAGATTTATCTAAATAATTGTATGTAGAATATTGTAAAAAAAATAGTAATATGTTATCATATGCATATAGTATTTAATGAAATTAAAGGAGATAATAAGTATGGCTTCAAAAGAATGTTATCATTTTACGTATTTAAATAGAGCTTTTAGTATTCGGAGAGTCTGGATTAAATTCTAGATTAGAAAATAATTCAAAAGCAGTAGGAGATAATGCACCTAAAATATCATATTCTGATACAAAATTAGGAGCAATTGGATTGTTTGCAAATTTTTATTATGTATATACTCAATATAAATTAGCAGCTGAAACTGGTGGCAAAGAAGGCAGAATGCCTAGAGAAGATAAACCAAGTGAAAAAGAACAATTTGAAGCAATAAAAAGATCTACATCATTTGAAGATTATCTAGGTAAAGGAATGTATCTAATCTTTGATGGAACGAATGTTACAAATACAGGTGGGAATAATGGAAGAGTTAATATATTTGATGCATCAACAAATGATACTATAGAGCCTCAATCTTTACGTGTTTGTATGATTAGAAACAAAGATACAAATGAAGTAACTTATTCAAAATATGATTTTATTCAATATATGATGGCTAATATTACAGATGAAGAATTTTCTGAATTACCATCTAATATACAAAAGTTTGTAAGTTTTTATATTAGTGCTTATAAAGATAGTATTGAAGATTTTCGTAGTGGTAGTTATGAGGTAGAATATATTTCTTTTGAAGAATTTAACCAGACTTATGAAGAAGATATTAAAAAAGATATTTCAGAGTATACACAAAAAGTAATTAGTGAATCACAAGAAAGTATAAATGAGTTACGTAGTGAAGTAGAACAAATGAAAGAACATCAAGGTTTATTCTTACATTCTAATCATCATATAGCTAATGTTGTGGAATTTGCATATATAATTGGTAAGGTTGACGGAAAATTAGATGATAAAGATTTTGATTTATTAATTCAAGCTGCAAAATATCACGACTCTGGAAGAGAAGCTTCTGAATGGTTATCAGATAATCATTCTAATCCCAGCAGCGAACATGCAGGAGAACAATTAGCTAAAACTAATAATTATACACCAGAACAAATTGCAATGATTAAAGTAGCAATACGCTATCATGAACATAATGAAAAAAATAAAAATGAATTTGATGAAGAATATTTTAAGAAAATTGCTGAAATGGATGGAGTTCCAGAAGAAAAATATGAAACTGCATGCTTAATGTGTCAATATTTAAAAGATGCAGATGCATTAGATAGAGTAAGATTGGGAAATTTAGACAAAGGATATTTAAGAACAAATGTAGCCAAAAGTGATGCTTTGTATCAATTAGCTGTAGAAAGAAATAGAGATTTTAATATGTCAGAACAATTGCAACAAGCAGTTGAAGTGTTAAAAAAGCAATTTGAAAATTCTCCAAATATTTTAGAACAAATACAACAAATTGAAAAAGATTGTAAAGGAAATATATTCAAGATTGTTAAAACAATACAAAATAACGAGGCTATAACATGCGAAATAAAAAAAGATTGTATTGAAAAAATGGTAGATAGGGTTGCATCTACTACAGATGGAATAGTTGTAACTCCAGAAAGATTAGAACAATATAAATTATTAGCTACAGAGAGATTTCTTAGAGGAGATACTCATACTGTAGGATTAAGACTAGCTGATGTAATAAGATTATCTGAAATTTCAAGAAGAGATGACCATGAAAATGTTTCTATTGCATCGGATATTGAAGTTATTGAAGATATAAGTGTTGGAATGAATGATAATAAAAAGGTAAGATTTTCGAATGGAGAAAATACTCATACAGGCTATTTTAAGGAAAATATAATCCCTGTTTTTAATGATACTAGTATTGCTGTTAATAAAATTGGTAAATTGCTTGGAGTTAAAATTGCAGAAACATATGCTTGTGAATATGAAGGAAAAAAAGGAATTATTAGTCAAGATGTTTCTGAAGGTTTTGATCAATTAATGATGATGAGACAAGTTATAAAGGAGTCAAAGTTGCCTAAAATAGATTTTTCAGATTCAGAAAGAGCAAGGGCAACAGTATATAATCCTAATGGGATGGTAACATCTACAGAAAAGATAACAGAAATGTTCGAACTTCCATTACAAGCATTAGAAACAATTGGTGTAACGAAAGATGATATGCAAGAAATTACTAGAGATTATGTTAAAATGATTTGCTTTGATTATTTAACTAATCAAACAGACAGAAATGACGGAAATTATGGAGTATTGGTAAAGGATGGAAAAGTTAGTTTTGCTCCACTAATTGATTGTGATTATATATTGCATGATCCAACAGATATAGATAATGATATTAATTTTACGAATAGTGTACGATGTGATAGAAATATTTTAATGAGCATTGTTGCAAAAAGATATCCAGAATTAGTACAAGAGTTTTCTAATTCTGTGAAAACTAACAGACAAGAAATATTTAGAGCGATTTCAGAAAGTTTTTCACCAGAAATGCAACAAAAATATGGAAGTATTTTGGACAACAATATTAGTGAATTACAAAGAATTGTAGAACTAACAAGTAGCAAAGAAAACATTGATAATGCACAGACCACAGAACATTTTTCTAAAGGTAAAGTAGATAGTATTGCAAAACAGAAAGAAGTGGCTATGGAAGATGAAAATAGTAGTGAAATAATGGAAGAAATAGAAAGAACATATGAACAGCAGAAAGAAAACCAAAATCCTACGTTAGAATAATTGGAGGTATGAAATGACCAAAGAAAAAAGAATATTATATCGAAAAGCATATGTTGAAATTTATGAAATGGTAAAATTGTTATCAGATGAAGAACGTGAAAAAATTCCTGAATATTTTATAGAATATATATATAATAATATGGATACTAATTATATTTTTCATGTAGATACTACAAGAGGACTGTTAGAACAAAACTATATGATTGAGACCAAAGCTTTAATTGTAAAACTATATGAAAAATATTTTGCACCAGAAAGTGAAAATGAATTTTGGAATAAATATCATAGGATATGTTTTAATATGATAGATGAAGAAAAAAAAAGAAAGTATAATTCAAATGATATTTTTAAAAATCAAGAACAAACTAAAAAATTAGAAAATATAGAAAAACCAGTGGATAAAATTGTAAAAAATGAAGTTTCTATGGTAAAGTATAAAAAAACTATTTTTCAAAGAGTTTTAAATAAAATAAGAAGTATATTTCATAAGATTTGATTAAATTATAACGACTCTAAAATTTGAGTCGTTATAATTATCTTTCTAATTCCCAATCTAATGCTTTTTGCTTTTCTTCAAAGTCTAATTGTTTTACTGGATCAATGAAGGTGTGAGTTTCTTCCTGAAAGTCTTTAATCAATTCTTTTGATTCTCCAATACCAAATTTATGACAAATCCAATCTATAAACTTTTCAACAGTATCATAGAATTTATCGATAATTGTGTGTAAACGATTATTCTCTTTTTTTAACTTATTATATTGGCTTTTATATTCATATTCCAAATTAAGTGATTTTTCTTCAAATTCTTCTTCTAACTCTTTTTTTCTATTTCTAAAATCAAAATCAAGATTGTTGCTTTTTAGTTTGTATTCGTGTTCTAAATTCTTTACTGTATTGTGTAATTCTTCATTATCAGCAAGTATTTTATCTCGTTCTTTTTGGTACTTTTCAGCCTCATCAACAACTTTTGACTGTTTTGAAAGTTCTCTATGCAATGATAAATTATCTTTGTATAATTCTTTAATTAAATCATCTTTTGGCTTTATTATTTCTCCTAGTATTTTTTCATCTCTTTTCTTGGAAAGCCTATTAATTTTAATATCAGTAATATCAGGCGTATCTGGTAATTCTAATTTTATTTCACTTAATAATTTTTTGGTATTTTCAAAATTAGTAATCTTTTTGTACTCTTCAACTGTATAATGCTTTCTTCCTGTTTCTTCAACAAACATACCTCTTTCTAAATTAAAACCTTTTGACTTAACATGATTAAAGTAAGCATCTTGTAATTTTCTGTAACTATCTCTACCTTTCCAAAAATCTCTGGCACATATTTTTTCAATGTCATTTCCTTCTTTATCTTTTGTATGAACAACAGGAACAAACATTAAGTGCATGTGTGGTGCGTCTTCATCTAAATGCACAACTGCTGCAATTATATTTTTTTCTCCAAGATTTTTATAATTACAAATAAATTTATAACATTCATCGAAATACCTTTTTGTTTCTTCTTCTCCAATTCTATCAAAAAAGTCTTTATCAGAAGTAAATACCATTTGGCACATTACAATACTATTACTACGAAGATGACCTTCTATTTTATTTTCTTTCAAATACTTATCAAATTCTTTTGTGTATGTTTGTTCATTTTTCTTAATGTAATAATTCAAATGTGTTCTTGTAGAATCAATATTTTTATTTGTATGATTTTTTGTTTTTCTATCATTATGGGTAGCCTCTCCATTTATTTCTGCTCGTGTTAATTTTTCATTTCTTACGATAGCATAACTCATATCTCCATACACCTCCTTCTTCGCTCGAGATATAGTGTCTATGTCTAACACACTAGACAAACAAGTTTGTCGTGTGGCAGGGTTACAAACCCCACACCCCAAAAACCTAAAATTGCTTATCTGCATTTTTAGGTTTTTCATAAAAAATTCACTCGGTGTATTTTTTATGTTTCAATAAATTTGCCTTTCGCGATTTATTGAAAAAAGAGCCAAGAAAAATATTTTTACAAATTTTTTCTTAGCTCTTATGAAACCTAGCTCGGTTTCAAACTTCCACGCATACTTCCAAAAATTTTATATATTCATATAAATTTTTTGGAAGTTCAAAGTCTACTTAACTAGAAACCAGAGAAAGTGAGTCGAAGTGGAATTAGGTGTAATAATCCCATTGTTTCAAAATAGAATTATTACACCATTATTTTAGAAACCGTCGGTCGTTCGCCTCGTTTCATAGGTAGTCTAGTAAGTAGCTTTTGCTACTATAATTGCTGATACTACTTTGTATCTTTGTTCATACTTGCCCAAACTTTTTACAATTATAAATCCGTTTCAAGTTTTGCCACCGAATACTCTTTTATTATTGTGAGTCTGTGTTCTAAAATCTCACTCACGCACTTTGTATAATTAGACTGCTTATACAAATACGAATGGACTTTATAGCATCGGCTCATCACACCAAACACTTTTTAAGAGGTGTTGCATTTCTCTTTTGAACATAAAAAACTACTCATAGTTATAAACTACAAGTAGTTAATTTGTTCTTATTCAATTAGCCCTCAAAATCAATTTTAAGGCAATAATAATTTTAAATAGTATAACTTTAAGTCATTGACTTTTATAATGTTTAATATTAAAATAATGATACCAATAAATAAATTAGTTGTTATGTTTTTTATAAATCTTGTCAAACAAATGTCAAACATTTTAGTTTGAGAATCTGATTTTGCGAAAGTATTGAAATAAAAATATTTTTTTGAATTTACAACGATAAAGTATTGAATTTTAGCCACTTTAAGAGCTAATACTTAATGACAAAAAATGTTAAATGTTAGATGAAAGGTAAGACTTTGACTCTGGCATGCGCTAGTTCGAATCTAGCCAGCCCAACCAAAACTGAAAACTCTGAAATGCTGATAAATCAGTACTTTACGGAGTTTTTTTATTTTACTACAAAACAATCTATTGCAAAAATTTCCAAAATTTGATAATATATAATAACAAGAAAGAGAGGTGGCATTAATGCCAAAAGTAATAGTAATAGGTGGAGGACCAGCAGGAATGATGGCTGCAATAACAGCAAAAGAAAGAGGAAATGATGTAACAATAATAGAAAAAATGCCATTATTAGGAAAGAAATTATTAATAACAGGAAAAGGAAGATGTAATATAACAAGTTCATTATACATGAGTGAGTTTATAAAAAATACACCTGGAAACGGAAAATTTTTATATAGTGCATTTCAAAATTATACAAACACAGATATAATAGAATTTTTAAAAAGACAAGGATTAGAAGTAAAAGAAGAAAGAGGAAATAGAATATTTCCAGTTACTGATAAATCCATAGATGTATTAAACTGTTTTAAAAAAAGAATACATGAATTAAAAATCGAATGTAAATTAAACACGAGAGTTGAGAAGATTTTGATAAAAAACAATGAAGTACTTGCAATAAGAACAGATAAAGAAATAATCCAAACAGATAAAATAATATTAGCAACAGGAGGAAAAAGTTATCCATTAACTGGTTCTACAGGAGATGGATATAAAATTGCAAAAAATATAGGACATACTATAGTACCAATAAAACCATCATTAGTTCCATTAGAAGTATATGAAAAAGAAGAATGTAAAAAATTACAGGGATTAAGTTTAAGAAATGTTGGAATAAAAATAATAGACATAGATAGAAAAAAAGTAATATATGAAGATTTTGGAGAAATGATATTTACGCATTTTGGAATATCAGGACCAACGATTCTAAGTGGATCAGCACATTTAGTAAAATATAAAGATATAGACTATCTATTAAGAAATAAATATATAAATATAAGTATAGATTTAAAGCCAGCACTTAATGAAGAACAACTAGATGATAGAATATTAAGAGATTTTAAAGAATTCAAAAACAAGCAATTCAAACATAGTTTAAATAAGCTATTACCACAAAAAATGATACCAATAATAATACAGTTATCAAAAATAGAGGAAAATAAAAAGGTAAATGAAATAACAAAAGAAGAAAGAAGAAATTTAGTAAAAATATTAAAGAATTTTACAATCACAATAAAAAATTTTAGGCCTGTAGAAGAAGCAATAATAACATGTGGAGGAATTAATACAAAAGAAATCAATCCTAAAACTATGGAATCAAAGATTATAAAAGGATTATATTTTGCAGGAGAAATTATTGATGTAGATAGTTATACTGGTGGATTTAATTTACAAATAGCATATTCTACAGGATATACTGCAGGTATAAGTGTGTAAGAATATGATATTATACTAAATTAAAACAGAAAATTTTCTATTTTAAAATGAGGAGTGAATTAAAAAATGAGTGAATTTACAACAATATTAAAAGATGAAAATGCAGAAATAGTAGAAAAAAAATCAAAATTTATTGCTAATATTAGTTATGTTGAAAACATAAGAGAAGCGGAGGAAAAAATAAAAGAGACAAAAAAAAGATATTATGATGCAAAACATAATTGTATAGCATATAGATTAATTGAAAATGGAATGATAGTAGAAAAATCAAGTGATGATGGAGAACCATCTGGAACTGCAGGAGGACCAATGTTAAATATTTTGCAAAAAAATGATTTATGTAACATAATAGTTATTGTTACAAGATATTTTGGTGGAATATTACTTGGAACAGGAGGATTGGTCAGAGCTTATTCAGAAGCAACTCAAAAGGTCATAGAAAAAAGTATAAAAATTTTAAAAGTTGAGGGGATAGAGGGAGAAGTAAAAGTAGATTATACAAATTTGGAAAACTTTAAATATTATTGTAAGAAAAATGAAATAAATATAGTTAAAATAGATTATTATGAAAATGTAGTTATTATAATTGAGTTGGAAAAAAAAAGAAAAAAAATATTTTTAGAAGATATAGAAACAAAAAAATTGAACATAGAGTATTTTCAACTTATTAGAGAAAAATATATAAATAAAGCTGTAGAAAAAAATAAATAAAATGGGAAAAATTTCCAAAAAACTATTGCAAAATAAAATCTTAAGTATTATAATCAAAAATGTAAATATTTTACAGTAGAAAAATTTGGGGAGGAATAAACATGAAAGAAAAAATCACAGTTTTAATTGCAGATGACAATCAAGAATTTAGCATGACATTAGCTACATATTTAAAAAATCAAGATGATATGATGGTAATAGGAAGGGCTAAAGATGGAAATGAAGCTTTAGACATGATACCTAATTTAATGCCAGATGTAGTATTATTAGATGTAATAATGCCACATTTAGATGGAATAGGAGTTTTAGAAAAGTTAAATATGATAAAAATGAATAAAAAACCAATCTGCATAATGTTATCAGCAGTAGGTCAAGACAAAATTACAAGAAGAGCGGTAGAATTAGGAGCTGAATATTATGTTGTAAAACCATTTGATATTGAGCTTTTAATAACAAGAATAAGAGAATTAAAAAATTATAAACCAACACAAAATAATAACTTTATTTCAAGAGAATCTACAATACCAAAACAACAATATATTGAAATTTCAAATGGACAAGAGAAAAAAGAAGAAAATTTAGAAGCATTAGTTACTAATGTGATTCATGAGGTCGGAGTTCCTGCACATATCAAAGGTTATCAATATTTAAGAGAAGCCATAATAATGGTAGTAAATGATATAGATGTAATTAACCAGATTACAAAAAGTTTATATCCAAAAATTGCAGATAAATTTACCACAACACCATCACGTGTAGAACGTGCAATACGCCACGCAATAGAAGTTGCATGGGGAAGAGGACAACAAGATGTAGTAGAAAATATATTTGGCTACACAATTTCAGCAGCTAAAGGAAAGCCTACCAATAGCGAGTTTATAGCAATGATTGCTGATAAATTACGTTTGGAATTAAAGAGTGCGTAAAAATCGAGTGTAATCTTAGAGCACCAATTATTACACAAATAGTAAAATATTTCCATTATACCAACAAATTCGTGAGTTTATGGCATTGAAACAAGGTGGAAATGGGTAAAAAAACCTACAAACTGTTTTGGAAAAAGGCAACTAACTTTTTTATTTATTGGGTATGGTTAAATGTAGAAATGACCTTTCGTTTATTGGATTTTTATTAAATTAAAAATTTGATAAATGGGAGGTTATTTTTACTATAAATGAACTTACAAAAAAATAATTAATGAATATTAGATTTTAATGATAATATGTGAAAAACGAAATAATTGTAAAATTTTACTATGTTCGCTTGTCTTTTAGCAAAAAATGTTATATAGTGTTATACATAGAAAATGAGAATAAGCGGAGTGTGTTGCCACCTTTAACTCTTTGATGTTTACATACTACTTCCACGACTTCCGGTTGTGAGATTGATATATGGGGGTGGTTAATATGGTAGAATCAGCATTATTAAGTATTACATACCTACTCTTCTTTGGATTAGTAGGTATGGCTATCATAAATGTTGCCTTGTTAATCGTCATTTGTATTTTACTACATAGGCAATAAAAAATAAACCATTCTGCTTTTGACCGAGTGAATGGTTTATATCTTTTACTTGGCAACCACTTTCGTGGCTCTCATTTTCTATTTTTATTATACACAGATTTTCTATTTTTGTCAAATAAAAAAGTGCTAAAAAATTTTATAATATTATAGATAGTGTAGTGTTATCTATATTATTAATATTTTTTTCAATTTCTGATATATATGTCCTTATTCCTAATATTTAATATAAAAAGATATGATTTATTTTAGATTATGAAAAGTTAAAAATCTTATACAATTAATACATAAAAAAATCCCTTGCAATGCCAACAAGGGATTTTTAATCATTTTAACCAAAAAGAAATAGTATTATACCACATTTCAATGCAAATGTTAGTTTCATCAAGCACTTTTTCAGTATAAGCAAATCCATTCAGCTGAAGTAACGACTTCAGCTTTGGTGATATTTTAGAACAAGGAATCTCAAATTTATCGGTATTGTGATTATATGTTATATTTTTCCGGAAAGTAGAATTATTCAGCATATTATATAACATATTATTTAAGCCAGTATTAGGAGCTTTTCCTAATATATCCATAATGTAATTTAACATGATACTTCCTCATTTTAAATTGTTGGTATTGAAATAAAATACAATATTTACTAATATAGTAATACCACAAGTTATGTTAAATTGCAAATTAAAATCTTTTTAACAAAGAAGTAATCACAAGTTGAACAAACTTAAGTAGTATGTTATAATTTCAATGAGGTGATTTTTATGCATATGTCAAATTTTATTATATTAGGAATAGCATTAGTAATAGTACTTTTAATAGTGATGATTGTGTCAATTTTTACATCATCATCAGAAAAAGAACTTACTAAAATGGGAAATGCTGTAGCAAAAGCAAAATATAATGTTACTACTAATAATAAAGAAATACTAAAAAAGACTGCTGATGAAACAGCATATATACACAAAGATGCTGTAGAAACTATAATGCATTCAGTAAAAAATGGATTATCTGATAATGATAAAGTTTTTTGTAAATACTGTGGAGAACAGATTGATGCAGATTCAACTTTTTGCAAGAAATGTGGAAGAAAAATTTAATATTATATTTACAATAATGTATAAAAATATTCTATATTTCATTATATAGAATATTTTTTTGATATAGGATTCTGTCAAAAAGTAACCAGATTATTAAACAAGCATATAATGTTAATAGGGAGCTGAAGGGAAAATGGCAGATGTGAAACTAAGTAATATAGCCAATGTAAGAGGAACTTATGACTATATACTAACAACACTTACTTCAGAAGCAGTTATAACTGAAATGATATCAGGATTAACAATATTAAAAACAGCAGATAAGAAGAATTGGGCTAGTGGAAACTTAATGTATACAATAACAAATGGAGCCGAAAATCCATTTGAAACACCAACAATTAAAGATACTTTAGACCCAGCATTAATAAAATTAGTAGAAAACTCAGTAGAAGTAAATGGAGAAAAAGCAGAATACAATTACGATCCAGAAACTGGAGAATTAAGTGTAGTTCTTGAAACAATAGCTGTTGGAGCAAATTCTGTAATTACCTTTCAAGTGCAAAAAGCTTAAGGAAAATTGGAAAAAGTTAAAAAATATAGCTATTATTGAAAGTAATGGCAAATTGTACAAAAGTAATATAGTAGAAGCTTATAATAAAAATTATAAAAAGAAATGTAAAAGTAAAATGATATATTACAAAGAAGATTGTAATAATAAATATAAAATAAAGATTATAAAAATTTGTAATATAAAAAAATAGTACTGTATAATTTTTAATATTAAAATTATATGGTGCTATTTTTATGTGAATTATAGAAGCTCAGTTGTTAAAATCCAATTTATAAAAGTAGAATAAGTTTCTCCATTATATAATGGTTCTATTATTTTAAATAAAATACCTGTATTTTGATTCCAAGAAATAGATGTTGTTTTTGTAGAACCATCATTAGGGGGGCCAGAAAATATTAATATTGGATTATTGTTTAAAGTTTTAATATCATTATTATTATCAATAAAAATTAGTGAATCAGGCAAAGAATGTTTATTATTACTAGAAAGAGGAGTATCTATATATGCATACAAATACCAATTAGAACTAATAGCTCTTGAATCAACTACAGACATATTAATAGAATTATCTTTTCTACCAAGTATCATTGGATTAGTACTAATAATAGGTCTTTGAAATTCGATTATAGAAGGAGCTCCAAGTAATTCTAAATTACCAAAATCTATAAATCTTAATGTTTTGGCTGTTTGGAAAGTTAATAAATTTAAATTTGGTAGAGATTGAATTTCTGTTTCAGATAAGTTATTACTTGTTATAGTTGTTTTTGAAGAGGAAATAGTTTCTACAATAGATATATTTTCATCATTTGATTTATACCAAGAATATAAAGGATTATTTTCTAATATACCTGTACTGACTAATTGAGGTGAAGTTAGCCAATAATCTATTTTACCACAATTAATATTAAAATTTGTTGTACTACCAAAAGATATACAATTATAGCTACTATTATAAAGAATAATACTTTTGGGATTTGTTACATTAAAACTAGAAGAAGTAGTATTAAATAAAATAAGAGGTGAAGTATTTTGATAATTAGCTTCAATATATAAAGAGGCATTTTCATTTATTGTAAAAGTACCTCTACAAGAAATTGTAGCATAGCTACCATTAGTTTGAGACTGAACGATAGAAAGATTACTATTTTTGTCAATTAATATATTTGAAGCTTGATGACCATTATCTCTAAAAAATCCATATTTAGTTTTTATAGTAAAATTTGAGTTTGGGTTAATAGATAATTTTATATAAGAACCAGAATAGACTATGTCCCTTGTAGTTGAAATATAAATATCAGAATTTTCTAAAATTTCTAAATATGGATTATTAGAATATCACCTAAACCAAAATGCCGAATCATCAGTAGAATTATGAATAATAGTAGTTTTTCCACCAATTTGTAGTTGACCAGCTTCTGCGACCTCATTTGCTACACATGCTGTAGAATCAATAATATTTATTGTTAAGTTTTCATATATTGATAAGCCACTAGGATGATATGTAATTTGTGGACCATTATAAGTTATGTTTTTATATGTAACAACAACATTTTGATGATATGAATTTTCAGAAACATAAATTAAACCATAATAATTGTTACCCACAACATTAAGATTTTGAACAGTTACATGAATGCTACTTGATGTTCGAACTCCAATGGTATCACTATTACTTGCACTATTCATATCAGTATAAGTATGAATAATTTCAGTATTATCTAATGGATAAAGACCATCTATAGTTATGGTGCTTTTTGAAGCTAAGATTGTTATTCCCTCGGAAAGAGTAATATCTTTTGCTAAATAAATAAGAGTTATTTTATTATTTCACTCTAAAATAGTTTTTAGTTCAGATGAAGTTTCAACTGCGACTGTGGAATCATTTATATTTATCATAGAATACTCTCCTTTTGGTTATTTGTAATACATATATATTAATAAGATACAATAAATATTCCATCAAAAATATAAAAAAATTATAAAATAAAGTATTATAACAATATATTATTCATATACATAGAACATAAGGTGGTTTTTATGAAAATATATGTTATGACTAAAAAGAAAATTTCAATATATATAATTATAGTATTTATAATAATTTTATTAGTATCAATGTTTTTTGTAGAGAGAAATTCAAAATCTCTAGCAATAGAACTATCTAAAAACAGTTTTATATCAACAGAAACAATGGAGGAGATTGCAAGTATAACAAAAAAAGAGGAAAAGATTGCATATTTAACATTTGATGATGGACCAAATACTCAAGTTACCCCTAAAATTTTAGATATTTTAAAAGAAGAAGATGTAAAAGCTACTTTTTTTGTTATTGGAAAATATGTAGAAATGCATCCAGAAATAGTAAAAAGAGAGTATGAAGAGGGACATTACATAGCAAATCATGGATATGATCATAATAATTCAATATTATACAAAGATAAAGAAAGTTTTATGAATGAAGTAGAAAAGACAGATATGGCAATAGGTAGTGCAATAGGAGTAGAGGATTACTGTTCTCATATTTTTAGATTCCCAAATGGTTTCATGTCACCGTCTAATAAAGCTAAAAAGAAAGAAGCTTTAAACATATTAAGTGAGATGAATTATACATATATTGATTGGAATTGTTTAAATAATGATTCTGTAAAAAAATATTCAAAACAAGAATTAATGAATAATTTAAAAAAGACTTCTAAAAATAAAGGTGCATTGGTTGTACTAATGCATGATACAAAAGATGTAAGTGACTCTTCTACTATTTTAAAAGAGTCTATACAATATTTAAAATCTGAGGGATATGAATTCCAGAATTTTTATGATTTATTATAAAACAAATTATAATAACAAGGCGATTTAATAATATCGCCTTGTTGTAATTAACAAAGATTATGTAAGAGTAAATGTCTTTCCATTTAAATAGTTTAATAATCCGCTATCAGAATTAAAATTAAATGATAATTTATAAGCCTTTAATTGTTGAAATTTAAATCCAAAAATCTTATTAATAGAATTGATACCGTATTTTCCGTCTCCGATAATTGGATATCCAATGTGAGATAGATGTGCTCTAATTTGATGAGTTTTTCCAGTTTCTATTTCAACTTCTAATAAACAAGAGTTATTTTTATATTCTTTAATAACTGAATATGATGTAATAATTTTATTATATACTGTTTTAAATTCATCAGAAATATAAACAACTGATTTTTTGTTATCTTTAAATAAATAAGCTTCTAATTTTGCTTTTTTTATTTTAGGTATACCATAAACTAAAGCCAAATACTTTTTTTTAATTTCATGGTTTTTAAATTTTTCTAATAAGATATTTAAAGATTCTTCATTTTTTGCAAATAAAATTAATCCAGTAGTATTTCTATCAAGTCTGTGACATGGCATGGGAAGAAAACTACAATTTGAGTATTTTTGATGAACAATGTTAGTTAAACTTTCATTATTTCCAGTAACTTCTAAATTAGCAGGTTTGTTAATAATTAAAATATTTTCATCTTCAAATATAATATCTAAATTAATATTTGGAGAAAGTAGATTGTCAGAAATGTAAACAAAAACTTCGTCTTTTTCATATAGTAAATTGTCTTTGTTTGTTCTAATCCCATTGATTTTTATATCTTTTTGTCGTAATGCTTTATATAACATATTTGGAGATAAGTACGGAAAAGTATCTAGAATAAATTTTGAAAGTTTCTTTTTATCATATTTTTTTGGTACAATTAATTTTTTCATAAACAAATCCTTTTTTATAATTTTATTTAAGAATAACACATTTTTGTATTTTATACAAATGTATTTTTTTAATAGATTGAATAGAAAAAAAGAGTAAAAATGAATAAAAAAAAGAAAAAATGAGAAAAATATACATAAACAACATGTTAAAAAAGGTAAAAAAAACCTAAAAAGCTCTCAAAAAGGCTAAACAGGGATACAAGATTTGCAAAATAAGTATAAATGTGTTATAATAGAACACGGTCGCGTTAAAAAGGAGAGTGTATATTATTTTAAAAGCAAGAATAAAATATTATACTAAAGAAAGTTGCAAACTTTTTAGCATAATGGCAGTAGCATTTGGGGTAATAATAGCGATTATTTTATTAAAATATAAACCAATCTACAAGGTAACCTCAGCTGGACAAGAAATAGGTTATGTAGAAAATGAAACAAAATTAGAAAATAGAATACAACAAGAAATCATAGAAATGAAAGGTAAAAATATAGATTTTGTTTCATTAGATGAAATGCCAAATTATGAATTAAAATTAGTAAACAGAAAACAAAAAACTAATGAAGAAGAAATAATGTTAGCATTAAAAGAAAATACAAGAATAATATATAAATATTATGCAGTAAATTTAAATAATGAGATTGTAGGGTTAGTAGACAATATAGAAGAAGCGGAAAAATCAATAAATCAAATAAAAGAAGAACATAAAAATGATACTGTAGAATTAGAATTAAGTGTAACAGAAAATTATACAGAAAACATTGAAGAAATAGAAATGGAAACAGTAGAAATTGCTCAAGCACAAGTAGAAGAAAAAGTAGCAGAACTTATAGAAGAAGATGAAAAAAGTAAATTGCCAAACATAAATGGTATCTTTTTAGCAGTAACACCAGTAAGTGGAATGATAACTTCGAGATATGGAGCAGTAAGTAGTATAAGATCAGGAGCACATACTGGAACTGATATAGCAACTAAAAGTGGAACTCCAATAAAAGCTGTAGCATCTGGAACAGTAACATTTGCAGAAAAAAGTGGACCATATGGAAATTTAATAAAAATATCTCATGGTAATGGTGTAGAAACATGGTATGGACATTGTAGTAAATTATATGCAGTAGTCGGACAAGAAGTAGAAGCTGGTGATGTAATTGCAGCAGTTGGTTCAACTGGTAATTCAACAGGACCACATCTACACTTAGAAATTAGAGTGGATGGAACTGCTATAAATCCGCAACAATATTTATATAAATAAAAAAATCAAAAACTTACTATATTAGTAAGGGTTTGATTTTTTTGCTTAAATATGGTAAAATAAAAGTATTAGGGGATGATTATATGGGATTTTTTAATAGGAAAAAGAAAAAAGAACAAGAAATTTCTAGATATAAAGAAGAGTATAATAAACCATTTGATATAAAATATACTATAACAGAAGATGGTAGATTACAGATAGATTTTCAAGAAAATCATGCAAAATTTGGAAAGATGTATGATACAACAAGATTAATTTTTACAAACAATAGGGAAATGTTAAATAATAAATATATTCCAGAATGTTTAGTTTCATGGTATGGTAGATCTGATGTAACATTATTGAAAGGTCCAGAAAGTGGTAGAAGAACTGAATATAGTTATATTTTTGCTGATATAGATATAACACAAATGCAAACAAATCCGCAATATTGTGAAATGGTAATGAAAGAATTATTAGAGCAAAATAGAGTTAATAGATATTTGGAAAGTGGATTAAAAGATTATCCACAACGTCCATGTGGAGAATATATAGGTGGGGTTAGACAAATACAAAATGGATATGAGAAATTTTTTGATGCACAAGCAGGAATGGATGCACATTATAAACCATATATGATGAGAAAGAGAGAAATATATAAAGCAAAAATACGAGAAAATATTGCAAAAAATGCAGAGATAAAAAGATTACAAAAAAGACTTGATGAATTATACAATAATAGATAAAAAGGTGCTAATTCAGCACCTTTCATTTTATTCAACAGTTACAGATTTTGCAAGATTTCTAGGTTTATCAACATCTAATCCCTTTTCTTTTGATATATAGTAAGAAAGTAATTGTAAAGGAATAATTGCTAAAATAGGTGATAATAGCACATTAGTATCTGGAACAGTGATTATGGTATCAAAATTATTTGTTGGTAAAGCTTGATTAGTTACTATTAAGGTTTTTGCACCACGAGTAATAACTTCCTGAATATTACTAACTGTTTTTTCAGTTAATTTTTTATCAGTAATAATACTAATAACAGTAATATCATTTTCAATTAATGCAATAGGACCATGTTTTAATTCTCCTGCTGCATAAGCTTCTGAATGTATATAAGATATTTCTTTTAATTTTAATGAACCCTCTAATGCTGTATTATAATCAATACCTCTACCTAAAAAGAAAACATCTTTTTCTTGATATATGCGTTTGGCAAAAGTTTCAATTCTACCAGAAGATTTTAATGCTTCATCAATTTTGGTAGGAAGTGAATGAATTTCTTTTTTTAAATCATTTAATTCTAAGGTTGATGTGCTTTCTAATATTTCTGCAAAGTAGATAGCTAATATATTTAGTAAAATTACTTGAGAAGTATACGCTTTGGTAGAAGCAACTGCAATTTCTGGACCAGCATGAGTATAAATACAATAATCAGCTTCTCTTGTAATTGAACTACCAATAACATTTGAAATTGCTAAAGTTGTTGCACCTTTAGATTTTGCAAGTTTTAAAGCTGCAATAGTGTCAGCTGTTTCACCAGATTGAGAGATATAAATACATAAGGTATTTTTATCAATAATAGGGTTTCTATATCTAAATTCGGATGCAATATCAACAGTAACAGGTATATTACAAAGTTTTTCAATAGAAGATTTACCTGAAAGTCCAGCATGCATTGCTGTACCACATGCAACAATATACATTTTATTTATACTTGATAAAAATTCCTTAGTAAAATTTAAATCATCAAAATTGCATGGTTCATTTTCTGGTAAACGAGAACCTATTGTTTCTCTGATAGAATTAGGTTGTTCATAGATTTCTTTTAACATATAATCTTCATAACCATTTTTATCAGCACTGTTTGCATTCCAATCAATAGTTTTTATTGGTTTAACAATTTTATTTAAATTAATATCATAAAAATCAACTGTATCTCTAGAAAGAACAGCGAATTCATAATCATTTAAAAGGTAAAAATCTCTAGTAAATGATAAAATTGCAGGAATATCAGAAGAGATATAATTTTCACCATCACCTTTACCAATAACAAGTGGGCTATCTTTTCTAATAACAATTAGATTATCAGGCATAAAACTTGAAATTACTTGGATAGCAAAACTACCTTTTAAATCTTTACATGTTTTTTGAACTGCACGTAAAACTTTTAAATCGTCATTTTGTGTATCTTTTGAATAATAATAATGTATAAGATTTGGTATAATTTCTGTATCTGTTTGAGAATGAAAAGTATATCCATTATCAATTAAAAAATTTCTTAAATCATTATAATTTTCAATAATTCCATTATGAACAACAGAAAAATTATTGCTATTATCTAAATGAGGGTGAGCGTTTTCTTTTGATGGTTTTCCATGTGTTGCCCATCTTGTATGAGCAATACCAATAGTTCCTGTTAAATCATTAATCCCATCTAAATTATATAGATTTTTAACTCTTCCTTTATCTTTCATAATAGATAAACCGTTTTTTTCAACAGTAGATATTCCTGCTGAATCATAACCTCTGTATTCAAGTCTTAAAAGACCATTAATTAATATGGGACTTGCTTTTTTATTTCCTATATATCCAATAATTCCACACATAAGTAGAACCTCCTTATAAATTAATTTTGTGGAATTGAAATATACAGCTTATGTATTAATGTCTGTTATAGCATTACTGCTAATTTTTGTTTAATACTATGGATTAAGCAATCCACTAGAGCATCCGCCGAAAATTCGATAACTCTAGACCTCGTCAACACAAAAATTAATGTGTTCTGGCGCTTGAATATTTTTAAATATAATACTCCTTTCTATGAATTTTGTATATTTCAATTTACTTTAATATATTATAGCAAAATGTAAAAAGTTACAAGAGTTTTGTTAATTTTTTTAATATAGTTGCTTAATAAATTAGTAAAAAGAAGCCAGTGAAATATCAACTTTTAATTATAATTCTTGGTTCATTTTATTTAAAGTTTATATTTCTTGGGCTTCTAATAAAAATAATATTATATATTTTTTATAAAATATTAATAATTTACAAAATTATATTTGCTCATTGTTTCATCAGATATTCCTGAAAAACCTGGTAAATCTGTTGTCCATTTACCGTCTTTATATTCGATTATTGCACTTGTAGTTTCTTTGTATCCATCTAGATTATAGTCATCATAAGATACTAAATATGCATTATTATTTCCGTGTGCTACTAATTTTACATCAGTAATATACCATTTTGCATTATCTGGTAATTTTTCAGCTTTATATTTAGTTAAAATTCCCCATGCTAGTTCTATATTCATCGTTTTATTTAACTCATCTAAATTTTCATTAGTATAATTTACAAAATTGTATTTGTTCACGGTCTCATCAGATATTCCTGAAAAACCTGGTAAATCCGTTGTCCATTTTCCATCTTTATATTCAATTATTGCACCTACAGTTTCTGTATAACCATCTAAATTACATTCTTCATAAGATACCCAATATGTATTATTATCTCCGTGTGCTATTAATTTTGTTTTTCCGATGTACCAATTAGCATCTGGTAAATTTTCGTTTTTATATTTATTTAATATTCCATAAGCTAATTCTGTACTCATATTATTCGATGATTCAGAATTTGTTTGATTTTCTACTGTTGCACTAGTATTGGATGAGTTGTTATTTTTGCTTTGTGACTCATTTATTGTATTTTGCATATTAACAATATTTGCTTCTAAATTTTTTATTTTGCTATCTGATTTAGCTTTGACAATATAAATATAGACAGCCATAACTATAATTACAATTATTAATATAAGTAATAAAATTGTTTTGAAATTTTTCTTATCTTCCATAAATTCACCTCCATTCTTTTTGTCATTTATAATAATGATATATGAAATTAACAGAAAATGCAATATTTTCGAAAATGTTGTTATAGGATAAGTCGCTGGATAATGTTTTTTACTGATTCTTTATTTGTATTAATTTAAAATAAACCATTATCTTATAACAACATAGGAATTAAAATTAAAAGGTAGTATTGTAAAAAGAGCCAAAATAGTTTATCATAATATAGTAAGAAAGAGAAATTGAAAGGGGAGATGAAATGTTTAACATAGAAGAACAACTAAAAATGTTACCCAACAAACCAGGTGTATATATTATGCATGATGCTGAAGACAAGATAATATATGTAGGAAAAGCAGTAAATTTAAAAAACAGAGTAAGATCATATTTTAGAAAAACAGACAAAACTGAAAGAATAAAAAGAATGGTATCATTAATAG
>OJNH01000868.1_pt1 | contig 26044 bp, 29 predicted proteins | sample 1597361 | NCBI WGS metagenome assembly OJNH01 (sample SAMEA2452136, study PRJEB22498) | human gut metagenome | biome: human feces; feature: human gut; material: feces | place: Australia | collected 2012
TTTAGATGGGTATATAGACTATGCTCATCTTTTATTATGTCAATTAAATATTGTATAATATAGATATAGAGTGCTATATATAGAAGAATTCATAAAGTAAAACAGTCAGAAAAATCAAAACAAACATTAATAGATAAAAATTTGGAGAAGTTAAAAGATTCTTGTTCAAATATAACAGATTGGAATATCAGGAATTAAATTAAGAAAACAAGTGAATATAAATAAAGTGCATCAAAGATAGTTTGCATAGACTTTTAATTTGACAAAATTTACATAATATAGTATACTATAATAGTAATTTTATTTATTCATACAGGGAGGAGTTAACATGGATAATTATTTAGACATGATTGATGACTATTTAAAAACAAAGAATGATTTGATATGTTTTAATTCTTATAGTAATGATGTAAGATTATTTAAAAATCATATTATAAAGTTTTTCAATAGTCATGAACGGTTAGAGAAATGTATTGTAGGCTTACAAATTATGAGTAATACAACAATAAATGTTCCAACAGTATGTTATGTATGTCCAGAGAAAAAAATATTAGTTGAAAATTATATTCCTGGAATCTCATTGAATGAGTATATGATGCAGTTGACCCAAAAAAGATTATATGATATTGGTCGGTTAATGGGAGAATTTCATGATATCAATACTAGCAGTCAAGATAATGAACAATCCTGGATTGTAACTATTTTATCAGATATGCTTAACATCAGACAAATTCTTGCACCATATGAAGACGATTTTATTGAAAGTATGGTTTGGGTAGAAGAAAAATGTAAAGAGCTTTTTAGTAATTTACATTTTACATATGTTCATGGAGATTTTAGACCTGCAAACATTATTTATAATCAAGTAGATGAAAAATATTATTTAATTGATTTTGAAAATTTTATGATTGGTGATCCAACTTTAGATGTATATAAAATGCTTAGTATTCTGAAAAGCTTCGAAGATGTTAAAGCATTTTTAAATGGTTATTTGAGCATTAAAGCGCTTCCAGAAAAATTGGTTGATAAGTGGATTTTTTACGATATTTATTATTCATTACGAAGTGTTAGAAGAGCAATAAATGATAATAATTTCAGAAAATCAGATGATCAATATATAATTAATGCTGATATGAGTGCTCAACGGAAAAATGCAAGAACGCTTATAATGACTAATTGGTTGGAAAAATATTTTGATAGCTTACATTAGTGTGATAGTGGACAACGAATGAATTTCATTGTCCACTATAAAAATATAAATGAAAGAGGTTAGTATGTAATTGGATAATAACAAAATTTTATATAGTATCAATCAAAATAATAATATGGGAATAATAGTAAATAATGGATTAAATAATCAAACGGTAAGAAGATTATGTACACATTCACAAAATAAAAATTATTCTGAAATAAAAAAAATACAGATGGAATTTTCTAGATTTATTGGATATTGTATCTTATTTAGAAATACTGAAAATATAGATCAATATATGTTATTACAGGACAAAGGTGCTCAGATTGATTTTATAAAAAAGCAAATTGCGAAAAAAATTGAAATCCCAGAACAAGAAATAGCAAAACAAAAAGAAGAAATAATCCAATTTGCATTTGATAATTTTAAAAAAAATGGATATGTATTTCATGCTGCCAATAGTTTATCTGTTAAGAATAAAATAGCAAATGGATTAAGAGATAATGATGTTGATTTTGAGCAACAACAAGAACTCTTAAAAATAGAAGCATTGTATAGAAAATATAATCCTCATAGTGAATATAGTCCTTTAGGACATGGAGCTACGGATATAAAAGATAATAAAACAGGATGGTTTTTTGATGGGTTGCCAATTCATTCTACAGGATATGCTAATTCACCTCAATGGTTTAATTATTTGTGTGGAAAAAGTTATGTATATTTTACAGATATTCCAGAAGAAGAAAGAAATGGATATGAAATTAGAGATTATAAAAAGTCATTAAAAGCTGTTCTTTGGCTTGTAAAAAATGAAAATATGAATTTAGAAGATAAAAAAGAAGTACTAATGTTTTTTAAAAAAAATTGGGATAAATATAAGGATACAACGCCTTGCTTAATATTCGTTCCAGTAAGTGAAGTAGGAATTAATGAAGATATTTCAATTCAACAATATCTAAGTGATGATGGAAGTAATGAATTATTTAATGATATTATTACAGGTACTGTAAATCCAATAAAAAATTGTTGTTGTAAAAAAGTAGTTTTACCAGAAAAATTATCTTTTGTTGACTTATCACCTATACTTCCACGATTAAAAAAAGAATCTAATGATATTCCGAAAAATAATAAGTTAAGAGTAGTAGAAGATTTTGAAAGATAAAAATTTAAAATTTTTATTAATAATAATGTATAATGATATTGGAGGAAATGTAAATATGGAAACAAATCAATATAAAAATATTAAATTAACTCGGAAAAATAGAAGAAGCAAATTGTGTAACACATTCAGGTAAATTTCATGTAGATGATGTTATATCTACGATTTTTCTTAGTAAACTTAAAAAAAATGTTATATTATTAAGAATTTCAACTATAGATAATAATCTGAATTTAGAAAATAAATTGATATATGATATTGGGTTGCGGAGAATTTGATCATCATCAAAAGAGTAGAAATGGTCAAAGAAATAATGGAATTTATTATTCATCAATAGGATTGTTATGGAAAAGATTTGGAAGAGAATATTTGAAAAAATTAGAAGTCAAAAGTATAGATAAAACTTTTGACTATATTGACAAAGAATTAATCCAATATATTGATGCAACAGATAATATGCAAACTGAGTATTTGGAAAACAAAATATCACCAGATTTTTTAAAATTGTGTAATCCTGAATGGAATGAAAATATATCAGAAGATGAAGCATTTATAAATGCATTAAAATTAGCAGATGGATTTTGGAAAGTGTATATTAAACATGCCATTGCTGAAGTTGAAGCTATAGAAATAATTTTAGAAAAAATAGAAAAATGTAAGAAGAGTTATTTAATATTTGAAATGGAAATGCCATATAGGAAAGCTATGAAATATAACAAAAATGAAAATGTTAAATATATTATATTTAAGTCAAGAAGAGAAGGATATGATATTAGGACTTTAATAGATTGTTGTAAGTTTAAAGATGAAATTACGCAGGCTACTGACATAAATATTTCTCGAAAATTAACTGAAATAGATGATTTAATATATGTTGATGTTCATGGAAAGTTGTGCTGTACGAAAACATTAGAGAGTGCTATTAAATTAGTAAAATATAATGAGGGAGAAAATTAAAAATGAATTCCAGTAATATAAATACCACAATTAGTTATGGACAAAATCAATTTTTTAAAATATTAGAAATAATTTCAAATAGTGATGTTTATAAAAAATATACTCCAGAACTAGGAAAACAGCATAAACTTATTCATATTCAAAAGGTTTTATTATTTTCACAAATTATTGCTCAAAATGAAAATATAGATGAAAATCAAACAAAAATATTATTGGTTTCTGCGGCTTTTCATGATTGTGGTCGAATAAAAGATAGGGATAATGGAATACACGGATTAGAAAGTGCAAAAATTGCTGGAGAATATTTTAGACAAAATGTTAACAATCCATATGGAATTGTGAGGAGTGAAATAGGGATGATTCAGTCAACTATTGAATATCATGTTGAGGAGGAACATATTCCTGGACAAATAGATGAAATAAAATTAAAAGATATATGTAATAAATATGGTGTTAATGTAGGTGAATATGAAAAAGTAAAACAAATTTCAGCCATATTAAAAGATGCTGATGCACTAGATAGAACTAGATTTGTTTCTGGAAGTAATTTGAATTCCAACTTTTTAAGAACTTCAACTGCTAAAAAGATAGAGATGATTGAATTTGCCAAAAAAATTAACAATGAGTTTGCAAGACAGGTAATTAACATAAATTACCCTGGTTTTCAAAATATATCAGCTGATAAAGTAAAATTATTGCATTATATAAGGCAGAAATTAAAAAAAGAAAATAAAATTAATATTAATAGAGAAAAGGATATTCCATTAAATACAATTATATCAATTTTTTGTGAAGATAATGTTTATGAAATAGAAGATTTTGAAAGGTAACCTAAGCAACAAATTACAAGTTATAAAGGAAACGTTAAAATTTAGCATTTCTTTTTCTTTTCCAAAACTATTGCAAAAAAATAAAAAAAGTGATATTATAATGAAAATGATTTTCAATAAAGGACTAAAAAATGAAAAAAGAAAGAAACACAGAACAAAAAGAAATACTAATTAAATACCTCAAAAGCAATGCAAACAAGCACTTAAACATATCAGAAATACAAAAAGACTTATCTAATGAAATAGGATTAACAACAATATACAGAATAATAAATACATTAGTACAAAAAGGAATTGTCAATAAAATACCATTAGAAAATAGTCAAGGATTCTGTTATCAATACAATAGTGAAAAAGAACATTGTTCAAACCACTATCATTTAATATGTGAAAAATGTAACAAAACAATTCATATAGAAAATAACAATATCAAAAAGGTGTTAAAAGAAATAGAAAATGAAAATCAATTCCAAATTAATAATAATAGAATAGTCTTTTATGGACTATGTGATAAATGTATGGAGAAAGAAAATGTATAAAAGCAAATATAAAAAAATATTAATTTTATGTTTTGTAATTATATTTGTAATAATGTCAATAGGAACAGGAATATTAGCAGGAGATACATTGCATACAGAACATTGTAATATTCAAAACTGTTCACTATGTAACTTAATACACTTTGCAAGTTATTTTGCAGAAAATATGATTATATTAGTATCAAATATTTTGATGTTAGGAGTAGCAATTCCTCTAATACGACTAATAAATCAAAACAAAGATACAATTGAAAAACAAACATTAGTAAAATTAAAAGTAATTCAAAATAAATAGCCTCTAATTATAATGATTAAAAAATATAATTAGAGGAATAAGAAAATTATTCCTCTTAAAGCAAGGAAGGAATGATTTTTAATGAAATTAAAAAAAGTAATATTAGTAATAATCCTAATAGCAATTATATTAGTTGGTATAATTGCAGGAGTAGTTTTAGGAAAGAAAAACAAAACAGGAAATAACAATAATACAGAAAAAATAAAAGTAACAGCAAGTAATTTTGCAAGTTACGATTTTTTAAGAGCAATAATTGGAGATAATGACAATATAGAATTAACATTTTTATTAGGACCGGGAAAAGATGCACATAGTTATGATCCAACAGCACAAGATTTAATAACAATACAAAATTCAGACCTATTTATATACATAGGTGGAGAAATGGAAAAATGGGCTGATAGAGTATTACCAACATTAGACACAAGTAACACAAAAGTAATATGTGTAGCAGATGATATAAAGACTATTGATGAGAAAGAAATTGATGGTGCAGAACCAGAGGAAGAAGAAGACGAAGAAGAAGGAGCATTTGATGAACATATTTGGACATCACCAGATAATGCAATAACAATGGTAAATACACTAGAAAAATCAATGGAAGAAATTGATAGTTTAAATTCAAGCGAATATAAACAAAATGCAGAAAAATATATTGCAAAAATAAAAAATGTAGATAAACAAATACAAGAAATCGTAGATAACAAGAAAAGAGACAGATTGGTATTTGGAGATAAAATGCCAATGCAATATTTTATAAATTACTATAAATTACAAGTAAGTGCAGCATTTAGTGGATGCAGTACAGAAACAGAACCAAGTTCAAAAACAATAGCATATCTAGTAAATAAGGCAAAAGAAGAAAAAACACCAGTAATACTTTATATTGAATTAAACAATGGAAAAGTTGCAAATACAATAGCAAATGAAGTTGGAAACGGATGTAAAGCAATGCAAATACAAACATTGCATAATGTAAGTAAAACTGATTTTGATAATGGAGAAACTTGGGTTTCACTTATGGAAAGAAATTTAGATGTCTTAAAGGCAGCATTACAATAAAATAACTAAAGGAGAGATAAGAAAATGAATTTAATCAAAATAGAAAGCTTATCCTTTAGTTATCCAAGTAGAAAACATACTCTTACAGATATAAATTTTAATGTAGAACAAGGTACATTTACATGTATTGTAGGAGAAAATGGTTCTGGAAAAAGCACATTATTAAAATGTATTTTAGGACTTAACAAAGGATATTCTGGAAAAATAATAAAAGAAAAAAAGATTGGATATTTACCACAAAAAACAGAAATTCAATCAAATTTCCCTGCTTCAATAGAAGAAGTAGTAATGTCTGGAACGATTAGCAGACACATAAAAAGTATATTTTATAAAAAAGATGATAAACAAAAAGCAAATGAGATAATGGCAGAATTAGGAATATATCAAATAAGAAAAAAATCATTTGCAGAATTATCAGGTGGACAACAACAAAGAGTTTTGATTGCAAGAGCAATGTGTGCAACAGAAAAAATAATTATATTGGATGAGCCAACAAATGGATTAGATCCTAGTATTGCTCTCCAAATATATAAAATGTTAGATGAATTAAAGAGAAAAAATAATTTAACAATTTTAATAGTTTCACACGATATTGATAGAGCATTAAAATTTGCAGATAAGGTAATAGAGATAGAAAATGGAAAAGTGAAATTTAATGGAAATACCACAGATTATATAAAGGCAGGTGGTATAAAATGATTCAAACAATTAGTGAAATGATGTCACATGCCTTTATACAAAGAGCAGTATTAGTAGGAACTTTAATAAGTTTATGTGCAGCACTTTTAGGAGTAAGCCTAGTTTTAAAAAGATATAGTATGATAGGAGATGGTCTATCTCATGTAGGATTTGGAATTATCACAATAGCAACAGCATTAGGAATTTCAAGCCCACTATATATATCAATACCAATAGTTATGATAACAGCAATTATTTTGCTTAAAATTGGAAACAACAAAACAATAAAAAGTGATAGTGCAATAGCTTTAATATCAAGTGGTTCACTTGCAATAGGTGTAACGGTTGTATCATTAACAACTGGAATGAACACAGATACTTGTAACTTTATGTTTGGAAGTATATTAGCAATGAGCCAAAGTGATGTAGTACTGAGTGTTATTGTAAGTATAGTTGTAAGCATATTATTTGTAATTTATTATAGAAAATTATTTATAGTAACATTTGATGAAGATTTTGCAAAAGCAAGTGGGTTAAATACTTCAAGATATACAAATATAATAGCAATTCTAACATCTGTTGTAATAGTTGTAGGAATGAGAATGATGGGAACAATGCTTATAAGTAGCATAATTATATTACCAGCACTTTCATCAATGAGAGTATTTAAAACATTCAAAAAAGTAGTAATAAGTTCAGGAATTGTAAGTGTAATTTGCTTCCTGCTTGGAATATATTTTTCCTATACTTTAAATGTAAGTACAGGAGCAATGATAGTTTTAGTAAATTTAATAGTATTTGTTATTTTTACTATACTAGGAAAGATATTACAGGAGTAGGAGGATTTAGATATGAGTAAAAAGAAATTAATGTGGATATTTATATTAATAGTTTTTGTATTTATAATAGTTGGAATTGCAATTTTTGTAAAACCAAGAGATACAAGCAATGATAATTCTGTTGCAGTAAAAAAAGTAACAGATTCAAAAACAGACAACAATGTTAATACATCAAAAACAGAGGAAAAGACAGATAAAACTGAATATAAAAGGACGACACTAGATGATGGAATTTTATATTCTGAAAACGGAGAAAAATTAACATCAGATAAAATAATAGGTACAGAATATTTTGATACAACAATAAATGATATGTATTTATACCCAGAAAATTATACTGGAAAAAATATAGAAATTGAGGGATTATATTTAGCAACAGACCCATATACATTTGTTGGTAGATATTCGACAGCAAGTGTTTGTCTATATTGTTCTGGTGGATTTTCATATATACAATATGAATTTGATGGAGATATTCAAGAAAATTTAACAGATCAAGAAACTTGGATAAAACTTATTGGTACTTGGGAAAAAGGAAAAATGAATTATGGTACTGAAGAGAATCCGTATTATGATTATTATTATTATCTTAAAGTTTTGAATTTTGAGGTTATGAATGAAAAAGGAGAAGATACTGTTAAGAATTAATTATAAATGATATTTTTTAAATTGAAGAAAAAGCAGATAATATCGTACTAATTGTGGTGAAACAATTAGCCCATATCCCCTTTTATTTTCAAAGAACTACTTGAAATATAGTAGTTCTTTTTAGTATAATCATAACAACAACTTACAATTATTGTTGCTAAAACTAAATTTTAAAATGTGAGTTTTGTAATTCACTTTAAAAATATTACGAAAAAAATTCATTACTTTTTATGAAATTACGTATAAGCTAAAAATATCCAAATTTTTGAGTAAAATAAATTTCTAAATTGGACATTTTTTATTATTTACAAAATCAGCAATACCAATGTATTTGAACAAAATAAATGACATATTTTACTAACTAGGGTAGGTGTGTGATAGTGAAAACTATCGCATAGCTACCCTTAAACTATTTATGAGCAAATGTGGACATATTTAAAAAATAAAAAAAATAAATTTTAAAGTAAGAGAGAATTTTTATAAGAAAACGGATGTATATATAGTATAGGGAGAGTGAGTTAATATGAGTGAAACTTTCAAAATCAATATATACTTCGACGAAAAAGGAGAAGAATTAGAAGGAGTAATAAAACACTTAATAATTAATATCTTAAAGAAAGATATTTTTGAGCATTAAAATTTTATTCAAAATAAGCTATAATAAAAATCAATTCAAATTGTTTTATCAAGCATAGAAGGGAGGAAAAATGCTTGAACAAATAGAAAAAACAATATATAAAGTAGCAATTTATATAAGGCTATCAAAAGAAGATGTAGATAGAGGATATGATGAAAGTGAAAGTATAAAAAATCAAAGAACATTACTAACAGAATATGTGCAAAAATTAGGATGGAAGTACCAATTAAAAGATACATATATAGATCAAGGTTTTACAGGAACAAATTTTAATAGACCAGATTTTCAAAGAATGGTAAGAGATATAGAAAACGGAAAAATTAATATGGTTGTAACAAAAGATTTATCGCGTTTAGGACGTGATTATATAGAAACAGGGGAATATATAGAAAAATGGTTTCCAGAAAATAATGTAAGATATGTTTCAGTAACAGATGGAATAGATACTTTTGAAGCATCAAATGGCAACAATGATATTGCACCATTTAAATCAATATTAAATGATATGTATTCTAAAGATTTATCTAAAAAAATCAGAACAGCACTTCACACTATGCAAAAACAGGGGAAATGGGTAGGTGGAAAAACACCACTTGGATACATAAAAGATTCAAATGACAAAAATAAATTAATAATTTATGAACCAGAGGCTCAAATTGTAAGGACTATTTTTAATATGGCATCTAATGGAAATCAAGTTGGAACTATAAGAGATTATTTAAATAGTAGCAATATTCCAACAGTCAATAAATCAAGATATAATAAGGAAACATTTTGGGAAAATAAAACAGTAAAAAACATATTAAAAAATAAAGTTTATATAGGTACAACTGTACAAAATAAAAGAAGTAGAATAAGTTATAAAAATAGAAAAATTAGACCAAATTCAGAAGAAAAATGGATAATTGTACAAAATACACATGAACCAATAATAGACAAAAAAGTATTTGATACAGTGCAAAAAATGGTAATAGTTCAAAACTACAATAGAAATGAAAAGAAAAATATGTTTTTATTAGATGGGTTACTTTTTTGCTACGAATGCAAACATAAAATAGGAGTAAGAGGAAAAAAGAATGGTAATTACTATATGGTATGTAATAATTATCGCAAAAATTCAAAATTAAAACTTTGTACATCACATGGTTTTAGCTATTCTAATTTAGAAGAAACTGTAATTGATTATATTAAAAATTTATTTCAAAAAATAGATAGCGAAAAAATAGAATTAGAAGTAAAAAAGGGAATGACTAAATATGATTATGGAAAAATACTTCAAAAACTAGAAAATGAGATAAAATTAATAAATAACAATATTGACCAAATGTATGTAGACAAATTAAACAATAAAATAAGTGAAGAAATGTATGAAAGATTATTAAAAAAATTTAGAAATGAGATAGGGAAAAAAGAAAACGAATACATAGAAATTAAACAGCAAAAAGAAGAAACAAAACAAGATGATACAGAAAAAATAAAAAGTGTTGTACAGGATTTTCTAAGTCTAAATAAACCGACATCAGAAATTATGAAAGTAATTATTAATAGAATAGAGATACATCAAGATAAACAAGTAGATTTGTATTTTAATTTTAAACAATTAAATAACTTAAAAGAAAAAATATAAGGCTAATTTAATATTAAATTAGTCAAAAATAAAAATCAAAACTGCCTATTTTTATATCAACCAGAAGCAATAAGTATGTCAGACAGAGTAATAGTATTAACAGAAAGACCAGCAACAGTAAAAAGTATACACAATATAAATTTTGAGATGAAAAATAGAACACCACTAAATTGTAGAGAAAATCCTAAATTTAGTAAATATTTTAATTTAATGTGGAAAGAACTTGGAGAAAAAAATATATAAAAAGCCTCTGGAAATACCAGAGACTTTTTGCATTAGAGAGCATTAAATTCTGTCAAAAAGAATAGAAACATTTTTCAAAACAGTAAGTGGTTCGATATGGATATATTCCCAATTACAGTTTGTTTTACCGAAAAAGCTAAATACTTTCTGAGATGAATCAGGGAGAAATGGCTCATATAAATTTGCGATGTTGATAATTAGCTCAAGACATGTAAGTGTAACATTATTGAAATCATCAATATTTTCTTTGACTGAAACCCAAGGTTTGTGAGTATCATAATATTTGTTTGCATATTGTACCAATTCACTGATTTTTGATATAGCAGATTTTATTCTGCCCTGTTCAATTAATTCACTAACCACATCATAAGTTTTTGAAACATATAATTTAACATTTTCGTCAATAGTTCCATTTGGAATTACACCATTAAACTTTTTGACTAAAAAGGCTAAGTTGCGGTTAACAAAATTTCCATATTCACCGACTAATTTTTTATTATGGAGTTGAAGCAACATTTCATAACTAAAATTAGAATCTTTTTGTTCAGGGGCTTGAGAGAGCATATAATATCTGATAGTATCTGAACTGTATTTTTCAATAAGTTCTTTGGCTGTTACGCCATTTCCTTGGCTTTTGGAGATTTTTTCATCATTTACATTAAGATATTCACTAGAAATCATGTAATCTGGTAAATGATAATCTTCTTTCAAAGAAAGTAATAATGCCGGATAGATAATTGTATGGAATGGAATATTGTCTTTACCATGAATAAAATAAGATTTTACGTTATTGTTTTTGTAAAAATTTCTCCAATTTAAATCATGTTGTTTACAATAATATTTCCCTGCTGAGATATATCCGAGTACTGCATCAATCCAGACATAAATTTTTTTGTCATCATACCCTTTAAATGGAACATCAATTCCCCATTCAAGTTGACGTGTAATTGCACGGTCATGTAATCCAGCTTCTAAATATTTTTTGGATTCATTAATTGCATTAAAACGCCAGGAATCTTCATGTGCGGAAATAAAAGTTTTAATTTCATTTTGAAAAGAACTAAGTTTCCAATAAAGATGTCCGTCTTTTCTGTAAAGGTAACCATTGTTAAGAAGTTTTCTGATGCAAGTTCTTACAAAACTTTTGTGATATGTATTACATGTTAAAGTGTAATTATCATAAGAAAAGTTTAGTTTGTCAAAACAGTAACAGAATTCTTCATGATACCGATGAACGATATCTAAAGCTTTGCAGTGTTCTTTACGAGCTCTAATTGTGATAGGGGTACCATGTGAATCTGTACCTGAAACATATAATACATTATCTCCATTTTTTCGATAGTATCTTGCAATAACATCTCCTGGAAGAAGTGCGGCAATGTGCCCTACATGTAGATGACCATTAGCATATGGCCAAGCACCTCCTATAAAAATATTCTGCTTCATTGTTTTTGCCTCCTTTTAACATGTTGTGTAACTATCAAAAGTATATATAGATAGTTACTATAAATTAATAGTAACTATATAAAAACATTTGACAGTATTATACGAAAAATGGAAATATAAGTCAACAAGAATAGAAAAATTTGGTAAATTTTTAAAAACAATTTAGAATAAATATTGAAATTTTTAGTATATTGTAATATAGTAAAAAACGAGGTGTCACGATGGAAAAAAGAGATTTATATAATAAATATAAGGAAAATACGCAATATACAATATTAAAAGAACAAGAAACGCCAGAAAATTATTATACATTGGTTGTAACAGTTCTTATACAAAATTCTAAAGATGAAATATTAATCCAGAAAAGAAGCAAAGAAAAAGGAGGAGAATATGGTTTAACTTCAGGTCATCCAAAATCAGGAGAAACTAGCTTAAATGGAATGATAACTGAAATTAAAGAAGAATTAGGTGTTGAAGCATATCCACATGAATTAAAATTGATGTATTCAGAAAGAGATGATATAAATAAATGCTTTTATGATTTATATTATTTAAAAAAAGATTATAAAAAAGAAAAAATGCTGTTACAGAAAGAAGAAGTGGATAAAGTTTATTGGTTACCAGAAGAGAAAATAAATGAATTATGCCAAAATGGAGAGTTTAAGGAAAGCCATATAGAGGCATTTAAAATTTTAATGAAAAAAATTAATGGAAAATATTGACAAATATAAATTATAGGTATAAAATGGTAAAAACTGGAATGAAAGGAGAGCGAACAAATATGCCTATGGTTGCTCAATGGGATATAAATGATGATTGTAATCTTAATTGTAAACATTGCAGAGTTTTAGAAAAAAATACAAAAGAAAAAGAGTTAACATTAGAACAAGCAAAAAGTTTATTATCCCAATTATATTATTGTGGTACAACCAAATTAAATCTTTCAGGAGGAGAACCATTTTTAAGAAAAGACTTATTTGAAATATTAGATTATGCCACAAAATTTGAAGATATAGTAATAACAACAAATTGTACATTAATAAATGAAAAAACTGCAAAAAAATTAGCTCAATATCCAAATGTAAGATTATCAATAAGTATAGATGGAATGCAAGAAATTCATGATAAATTCAGAGGAAGAAAAGGAACATTTCAAAAAGTAGTTGATACACTACCCATATTAAAAGAAAATGGAGTCAAATTTTCAATAAGATATACACTTACAAAAGAAACGATAAAAGACGCAAAAGAAGTATTGAGATTAGCAAGTAAAAATGGAGCAGATGAATTTAATACAAGAAGAGTTATATTAACAGGTAATGCAAGTGAAGATTTAATGATATCTAATGACGAATATAAAAAAATAATCAAAGATTTGATACAGGAATGTAAAAAATTAAACATAAAATTCAGAACAGGAGATCCATTATTAATTCCAATATTTCCAGAAGTATTTGGAATTGATTTAAAAGAAGCAAGTCAATATTATGCAGGATGTGAAGCTGGAGATGAGATTATATATATTGATTTTAAAGGAAATGTAGGTGCATGTTCATATATTCCTATGTTTGCAGATAATATCAAAGATAAAGCATTAGATGAAATTTTAAAAAATAACAAATTATTTGTCACACTAAAAGAGTATAAAGAAAGCTTAAAAGGAAAATGTAAAGAGTGTACATATAAAATGATATGTGGAGGATGTAGAGCTACGGCATTATCACTAAAAAAATCATTGCTAGAAGAGGACCCTTTATGTTTGTTATAGTTATTAACATTGCAATTTTTGCAATACATATAAATTTAATAGGTTAATTACCTAGAAAGGAGTTCAAAATGAAAAAAGAAGTAATGAAAACAGAGGTAAAAAACAAACCAGTAAATGAAGTAAAAAATGAAACAAATAATAAAAAGAAAATACTTACATGTAGAATGTGCGGATAAGATAATTTTAAAAGGTGACAATTTTGATTATGTCACCTTTTTATTAATATAGAGAGGATGATAGAAGTGAGTATATTTCCAAAAAAAGTAGTAAAAGGCAAAGATATGTTTACAACATTTCATATGAAAATTTGTAATAATTCAAATGAAGATGTTAGTGGGCAGATTAGATATAAAGTAATTATGCCTAATGGAAAAATAGATGAATTTAATTTAAATAGAACAGAGGAAATAAAAGCAGAGTCAGAGTTAAATAAATATGATAAATATTATATAAAAGATAGTTTTCCAATAGGAAGATATTTTGTAGATGGTACATTTTGGTGGGATGGTATGAATATATTATCAGAAACAAATAAAAATGATTTTTTTGATGTAGTAGAAAGGGAGTAAAATGAGAAAAATAGATGGATTAAAATTTTTACAAAGAAATTTTCCAGAGTTAACAGTCGATTGTTTATTTGTAGATAAAGTTGAAAATTTAGATGAAAAACAATTAGAAAAAAGCAAATTATGGAGAGTGCGAGGTGGACGTACAATAGGTTCAGAATTAAATTTGCCACAAGGTACTTTTTCAGATAAAAAAGAACTGAAAAAATTTATGAAAGAACAGAAACAAAAAGATAAAAATATGGAGTTTGTAATTCATAGAGTATCACCAGAGTATTTTTCCGCACCTTTTGTAGGAACTTTAGCTGTATATAATAAAGGTGATAGACCAGGAATAAAGATTGAATTACAAGAAGTTACAAAAGAATTAGTTGATTCAATCGATAAAGGAAAAAGGCCAAGAGACTGGGAAGCAAGCCTAATACTTGATTATGAATTTTTAAGTAAAGCTCCAAAAGTTTTAAAAAAATCTCCTAATTTGAATATGGATTTTTTGAAATATCCTATTGTTGTTATTCATGAGATTGGTGAACAAATTTTTGAGTTATATGAAAATAATGGACAAGAAGCGGAGACTTATACAAGGTTTAATATTTATGATTTAGGACAAGTTGTTTTAGATGACCATAGAAGTAAAGAATCCTTTATGGAAAAATATAAGTTTACACCATCTCCTGTAACTAATTTTAAATCTTATAAAAACACTAAAAAAGAGATTGAACGATGATTTTTACAGAGAGGGTACAATGTATCCTCTTGATTCTTTCTAAGAGATTTAATTATCACATCAATATTGAATTTTACATAAAATATACAAGAAATACAAATGTAAATTTGAAAGTGATGTGATAATTTATGAGTAAGAAAGAAATAATTTCTAATGAAAGAAAAAAATATTTAAAAAAGATAAAAATAAGAAAAATTGAAATATTAATGACACAAGTTTTTATAATTATAGTATTTATAGTATTGTGGGAAATGCTTGCAAGAAAAGGAATAATAGATAGTTTTATAGCTAGTCAACCGTCTAGAATAGTAAAGACATTTATGAATTTATCATCAAATAATTTATTGGAACATTTAAAAATAACATGTGAAGAAACATTAATAGGATTTGGATTAGGAAGCATTGCTGGAGTTATAATTGCAATAATATTATGGTGGTCACCGTTTATTTCTAAAGTATCTGAACCTTTTTTAGTTGTTTTAAATAGTTTACCTAAAATTGCACTTGGTCCAGTAATTATAATTTGGGTTGGTGCTGGAATGCCTGCAATAATTGTGATGGCGTTGGCAATTTCATTAATAGTTACAATACTTGATATATTAAATGGATTTTTACATACAGATAAAGAAAAAATAAAAATGGTAAAAACATTTAATGCAAGTAAAATTCAAGTATTAACCAAAATCGTAATTCCATCAAATATATCAACTTTTTTTAATACATTAAAAGTTAATATAGGACTTTCATTAGTAGGAGTAATATCTGGGGAGTTTTTAGTATCTAAAGGAGGATTAGGTTATCTAATAGTTTATGGAGGGCAAGTATTTCAATTAGATTTAGTTATGACTAGTGTTATTATTCTTGCTATTGTTGCAGCGCTTATGTATGAAACTATAGTTATATTAGAAAAGAAAATAGTAAAGTAAAAGAGACACATTGTTGTCTCTTTATAAGTATTATTTATAAAAGTAACCTTTTAATAAATGTTTTCATAAAATAGACTAAAAGGAGGGAAAATATGAAAAAGATTGTAATTAGTATTTTAGTAGTTGTACTTATAGCTGTTATAATATTGGGAATATATTGTTTGACAAATAAAAATAAAGAAGAAAATGTTGGATTGAAAACTATACAATTAAATGAAGTAACTCGTTCTGTGTTTTATGCACCACAATATGTAGCAATTTCAAATGGTTTCTTTGAGCAAGAAGGATTAAAATTGGACATTACAACAGGGCAAGGGGCAGACAAAGTTATGACTGCAATATTATCAGGTCAAAGTGATATAGGACTATGTGGACCAGAAGCAGCAATATATGTGTATAATGAAGGAAAAGAAGATTATGTTGAAGTATTTGCACAATTAACCAAAAAGGATGGTTCTTTTTTAGTAAGTAAAACACAAAATGATAATTTTTCATGGCAGGATTTAAAAGGAAAAACTGTGATACCAGGAAGAAAAGGTGGGGTACCATATATGACATTGGAATATGTTTTAAAACAAAATGGGTTAAATCCACAAACAGACTTAATTTTAGATGATAGTATAAAATTTGACTTAATGGCAGGTGCTTTTTCAGGAGGAAATGCAGAATATGTAACATTATTTGAGCCTACAGCTTCAATGACACAAGATGCAGGAAAAGGTTATATTGTAGCTTCTGTTGGCGAATCTGCAGGAGAAGTACCGTATACTGCTTATTGTGCAAAGAAAAGTTATATTAAAAATAATTCTGATATTATTGAAAAATTTACTAAAGCAACATATATGGGTGAACAATGGGTTAAAGAACATACTGCTAAAGAAATTGCAGAGAAAATACAAGAATTTTTTCCAGATACAACAATAGAGTCATTGGAAAATTCTGTTCAGAAATATAAAGACATAGATGCATGGAATGATAATCCGATTTTAAAAGAGTCAGCATTTAATAAATTACAAGAAATTATGTCAGAAGCGGGAGAACTTACTACAAAAGCACCATATGATAAAATTGTAAATAATTCATTTGCAGAAAAAGTTTCTAAAAGTGAGTCCTAATTTTAGGACTCTTATTACATATTAATGGTTTAAAATATAAGCTTTTTATTACATTCCTCAGCTTATTACAAAATTTAAGAAATTCTAGTAACGACTCTTCAAGATATTTGACTATATTTCTTTACTTATCGTTTTTAAAATGATATAATAGTGCTATCAAATTATTAAAAGAAGAGGTATAAGATGAAAGAGATAGAACTAAGAAATGTAAAAGGATGTGCAGATTATTCACCAAGAGAACAATATATTAGAAATTATATATCAGACACACTAAAAAGAGTATTTGAAAAATATGGATTCAAACCATTACAAACACCAATATTATGTTATTATGATTTATTAGCTTTAAAATACGATGAAGAAAACGATATATTAAAAGAGGTATATAAAGTAACAGACCAAGGAAATAGAAACTTAGCATTAAGATATGACTTAACAGTACCATTTGCAAAATACATAGCTATAAATCAAAATACAAAATTACCATTTAAAAGATATGAAATAGGAGAAGTATTTAGAAATGGACCTGTAAAACTAGGAAGAGATAGAGAGTTTATTCAATGTGATGTAGATAGTGTAGGAATAGAGGGACAATTAGTAGAAGCTGAATTTGTTGCTTTATATGTAGAAGCATATAAAGAATTAGGAATTGATATTATAATAAAATATAATAACAGAAAATTCTTGTCAGGAATAATTATTGAAGCAGGTATTCCTGAAGAGCTAATAACAGAAACAATAACTATAATAGATAAGTTTGAAAAACTATCAAAACAAGAACTAGAAAAAGAGTTTCAGAAAATTGGATTAAACAGTAAGCAAATGGAAAAACTATTTATATATTTAAATATGGATGCAAATCAACTTATAAATATTGAGGATAAAAATGATGTATTGTCAGATGGAATAAAAGAACTTAATACATTAAAAAAATATATAGAAAAACTTGACTTGTTAAATTATGTTCAATTTTCACCATCACTTGCAAGAGGTCAAGAATACTACACAGGAACTGTTTTTGAAGTATATGTCAAAGATGGAAGTATTACCTCAAGCATTGGAGGAGGAGGACGTTATGATAAAATGATAACAGACTTCATAAAAAATGGTACAACATATCCAGCAGTAGGAGTTAGTTTTGGATTAAATGTCATTTATGAAATTTTAAGAAATAGAGAGGAATTTGCAGAAAAAGCATTAACAGATATTTATATTATTCCTATGGGGACAGAAATAGAATGTCTAAAAATAGCACAAGTATTAAGAAATGGTGGATACAAAGTTGAAGTTGAGATGAAAAATAGAAAAATGAAAAAAGCTTTAGAATATGCTAATACAGAACATATTCCATATGTGTTTATACTTGGCGAAGATGAGCTTGCAAATAATAGTATAGCATTAAAAAATATGAATGAAAAGACTCAAGTACAAATTCCTATTAATAATATTGTAGAAGAATTTAATAAAATACGAATGAAAAACATTAATCAGTAACAATAAATTTTATATATTATTAAAAATGTAGTGTTACAATAGATGTGAAACAAAAATAATATAGAAAAAAAGTGATTCAAGTAGTATAATTGAATTGTCTAAAAACAAATTATACGAAAGGACTTGAATCACTTATGGATATTATAACACAAAAAACAAAAAATACAAAGAGATATTTACCACATGAATTAAAAACAAGAATACATGCAGTAGAAATGTATAGAAATTGTGGAGATATAGGATATGTATGTAGAAAATATCATATATCAAGAACATCATTGTGGAGATGGAATAAAAAATATGATGGTCAAAAAGAAAGTCTAGCAGATAAAAGTCACAGACCATTAAGAAAACATCCAACAGCACATACAGAGAAAGAAATGAAATGTATAAGAGACTTAATAAAAAGAAATCCACATATAACATTAAATGAAATATGGTATAAATTAAAAATAAATAAAGGATATGCAAGAAAACCAGTATCATTATATAGAATATTAAGAAAAATAGGATATTATAATAATCCAGAAATAAAAGGAACAAGTAAAAAGCACAATAAAGAATATCACACACCAAAGCAAATAGGAGAAAAGTGGCAAATAGACGTAAAATATGTACCTAAGGAATGTAAAGTGAAAGGATTGCCCCAAGATATAAGATATTATCAATATACATGTATAGACGAAGCAAGTAGAGAAAGATATTTGTATTGGTACGAAGAACATACACCAATAAACACGGTAGATTTTATAAAGAGATGTATTAAATATTATGGATATAAAGCAAAAGAAATACAAACAGATAACGGAATAGAATTTACGTACAATCAAGCAGAAATAAAGAAAGAACATCCAATGGATAAGTTATTAAATAGTTTAAATATAAAGCATCATAAAATAAGACCAAGAACACCAGAACATAACGGAAAAGTAGAAAGAAGTCATAGAAATGATAATGAAAGATTTTATAGTTGGCTTACATTTTATAGCTTAGAAGATTTAAGAAGACAAGGAGCAGTATATTTAAAGAGATCTAACAGAATACCAATGGCTGTTTTAGGATATTTGACACCAAAAGAAAAAAGAGCAGAATTAATGTGTGCATAAAATAAAAAACAAATTCAATATATTACAAGAATAATATATTAATTTGTTTCACATCATTGACTAACATACACAATAAATTTTATATATTATTAAAAAAATGTAGACAATAAAAAGAGTATATGATACAATAACATCTAGTATTAAAAACTAGATGTTATTTTTGAAATATTAATACATTTAGTTTGGGTTTAAGGAGGTATTTTATGAAAAGAACAAAATTAGCAGATAGAATTTTACCAACATATACAAAAGGTGAAGAAATCTTTAATATGGTCTCACACATTGTTGGGGGGGTTGCAGGAATTGTAACAATAGTATTGTGTAGTGTTTTGGGAGCAATCAGACATAATCCATATGGGATTGTAAGTGGGGTGATTTTTGGTGTATCAATGTTATTTTTATATACAATGTCAAGCATATATCATGGGTTAAGTCCAAAACTAAAGTCAAAAAAGGTTTTTCAAGTTTTAGATCATTGTGCAATTTTTGTATTAATTGCGGGTTCATATACACCATTTGCATTGTGTACATTAAGAGAATATAATACAGCATTAGGTTGGACTATATTTGGAATAATATGGGGATTTGCAATATTAGGTATTACATTAAATTCTATTGACTTAAAAAAATATAAAATATTTTCAATGATATGCTATTTGGTAATGGGATGGTGTATTATAATAAAAGCAAATTTGTTACCAAATTTATTAGGTATGTCTGGATTTTTAATGTTATTATTTGGAGGTATTATATATACAATAGGAGCAATTCTTTATGGTGTTGGAAAAAAATATAAATATATGCATTCTGTTTTTCATTTGTGTGTATTTTTAGGAAATATATTGCATGTTTTATGCATTTTTATATATGTTATATAAAAAATAAGGCACTACCATTATGGTAATGCCTTTTGTTGACTTTTGCATGCACAATTTTCAGCTATCTGTTAAACCCTAATTAAGGGATAACTTCAGTTCGTTTGTGATTGTTTCTATGAACTGGAAGTTGGTTGGTTTCCCTTTTGTACTGGAAATTGAATAACCAAACAACTGATGTTCTTTCTCAGTGTTTCCGTTTATCCATGTTGACTCCACTGCGTGTCTGATGCTTCGTTCTACTCGGCTTGGAGTTGAATGGAATTCTTTTGCAATTACAGGATATAACTCTTTCGTTACACTTTTTACTTTATTTTTATAATTATAACAGATTGCGTAAATAAGATATTTATATCCTCCTAAGTGCTGAGGTACTCCAAGTTCTTTGAGATATTCTGCTACAGATTCCTCGACTGTTAGAGCTTCTTCCTGTTCAACAGTATCTTCAAAACAGTGTTTAATTTTTCTAGTAGCATCTTTGAAACTCAACATTTTGGTATAGGATACATCCTGCCCATTTACAATGTCCTCAAGAATCCGCTCGACCGTTTCTATATATTCAAGAAAACAGTTATTTAGGTTAATTTCTTTGCTTCTATTCATGGCCGTCAACCTCCTAAATTATGTAATTTTTTACTGCATTTTTATTATAGCACAAAATATTTTTAGATGTCAATAATTACCAATACAAAAAATGCAAAAAATGGTAAATAAAGTAATTAAAAGTTGTGCAAAATAATTCAAATAAGGCAAAAACTTCGACAAAATTCTTTCAAAAATCATATTATATATAAATATTATGAAAGGAGGATTTGAAATGTGAATTTAGAAAAGAAAAGAATAGGATTTGTAATGACAGGCTCATTTTGTACTTTTAGAAAGACAATAGATGAGCTAAAAAAAATTGTTAAGATGAATACTGAAATTGTTCCAATAATGTCAGAAAATAGTTATACAATGGATACTAAATTTGGAAAATCAGAAGATTTTATAAATGAAATCGAAAACATAACTGGAACTAAAGTTTTACACACAATTCAAGAAGTAGAACCATTAGGACCAAAGGATATGTTAGATATATTAGTGGTAGCACCAGCAACAGGTAATACCATAGCAAAACTTGCAAATGATATAATAGATGGACCTGCAACTATGGCAGTGAAATCTCATTTGAGAAGAGAAAAACCTGTAGTTATTGCAATATCAACTAATAATGGACTTTCGGGTGCAGGGGAAAACATAGGAAGATTGCTTAATAGAAAACATTATTATTTTGTTCCATTTAAACAAGATAATCCAATTACTAAACCTCGTTCTATTGTATTTGATACGTCTTATTTGATTAAAACTATAGAATATGCTTTAGATGGAGAACAGATTCAACCAATTTTGTTATGAATATAATAATTTAGCAAGTGACTAAAATTATCACTTGCTTTTCTAATTTTATTTTTGTTTTCTATATTTAAATAGACATTTTTTCCTTATAAATTTACTAAATTCCTCGGCAGTGCCAATTTCAAATCCTTTTTTATTAACAATCATTGCATAATCAGGTGTTAAATATAAATAAAAATAGTCTTTAATTTCAAAAATCTTGTATAAGTTAAAATAGTAAATAGGTTTTTTATCTATTAAAAAATATAAATCGTAAAATGAAAATACAAATCCTGTTTCTTTGAATTTTGAAAGCTTATTTTGTGTTTTTTGATATCTTTTCATAGGAAAATATATTTTAAAAAATAAAAATCCTATTAGTAATGCTGTAAACATTAATATAAGATATAGTTCTTTTTGTTGTATATTTAATATTATACAATAAATTAACAATACTATCATAATTATTGTGTATAGGATATTAGAAAAACTAAATTTTTTGTTATGAAATTCAATAAATTGGTTGTAATTTTTTGTGGTATATTTAGTAATATTTTTAAATAAAATTTCTTGCTTTTTTGTTTTCATATTATATATCCTTTCAATTTTTATAAATTTTTTGGGTCAGAAAGAGGATTTGATTCTACAGCATTACGAACCTGTTCGTTACTAACATGTGTATAAATTTCGGTTGTAGAAATACTTTGGTGACCTAAAAGTTCCTGTAAAGCTCTTATATCAACATTGCCATACTGGTACATAAGTGTTGCTGCAGTGTGTCTTAGCTTATGAACTGACAAATTTTTAGAATCTAATCCTGCTTGTTTTAATTCTTTATTTATTATGTTTTGAACTGTTCTATTACTGATTCTTTGTTTTTGTTCACTTAAAAATAGTGCTTTTTCAGAATTTTTGGAATCATGTTTTATCATATTGGGAGATGGTCTAGAGGATAAGTAATCATTTATTACAATCATACATGATTTATTTAAATATACAGTACGTTCTTTATTACCTTTGCCAATTACTGTCATTTTGCATTCTTCAAAATCTATGTCATTTATATTTATGCCTACTAATTCTGAAAGTCTCATTCCACAGTTTAAAAATAAAGTTGTAATAGCATAATCTCTTTTATAATTTCGATTATCTTCATTTTCGGCAACACTTAATAATTTTTTACTGTCATCTAAAGACAAATATTTAGGCATTCTTTTTTCAAGTTTCGGTGTTTCTAAATTCTGAGCTGGATTTACTTCTAAGATTCCTGCTTTTTGAGATAAATATTTAAAGAATATTCTGATTGTTGAGATTTTTCTTGCTCTTGTAGTTGCTTTACTACGATTATTAATTGCTAGATGTGATACATATGCATGAATATCATCAAGGGTAATTTTTTTTAAGTCTTTTTCACTAAATGATGAAATATCTATTTGTTCTAAATCGGTTTCGTTTGTTAATTTAAAGCGCATCATCATAAATTTCAAAAAATTTGATAAATCATAATTATATTCTTTTACTGAATTTGGGGATTTATTTAATATTGTTACAGAATAGTCTAAAAAAGAATTTAAGTATTCTGGATTTCTTTCTCTTGGTATCATTTGTTTTCACTCTCCATTATTTTGCTATTATATTTTGTATGATATCACTTTTAAAAGAAAAAAGAAAGAGTTTGCGCAAAATTATTTAGACAATTTGTGTCAAATTTTTTAAGCATTTTGAATTTTTTTGACTTAAAGTGTTTGACAAATTTGGCTTAAAATTATATAATAGTAAAGTTGGCTAAAAAGCAAAAATATATATAAATAAGAGAAAGGATGGAAAAAATGGAACAAGAAGAAAACATATTAGGAAAAGAAAAAATAGGAAAATTAATCAGAAAATTTTCAATACCATGTATAATATCAATGTTAGTAAATTCATTATATAATATAGTAGATCAAATATTTATAGGTCAAGGTGTTGGATATTTAGGAAATGGAGCAACAAATGTAGTATTTCCATTAGTAATGATAGGATTAGCATTTTCATTAATGTTTGGTGATGGCGCTTCAGCATATTTAAGTTTAAAACTTGGAGAAAAAAAGAAAAAAGAAGCTGAATCTGGAATAGGAAATGGAATATTATTATCTGCAATCATATCAATAATATTTTGTGTTGTTACTCTTATTTTTTTACCACAATTTTTAAAATTATTTGGATGTACAGAAAATTTAAAAGAGTATGCAATGGCATATGGAAAAATTATAGCAATAGGTTTCCCGTTTTCCATGATAGGTACAACATTAAATTCAATTATTAGAGCAGATGGTAGTCCAAAATATTCAATGATAAGTATGGTAAGTGGAGCAATATTAAATACAATATTAGATCCAATATTTATATTTGTATTTCATAAAGGGGTTGAGGGTGCAGCCATTGCAACAGTTATAAGTGAAATACTTACATTTATTTTAAATATTGCATATATAAAGAAATTTAAATCAATAAAAATAACAAAAGAAAGTTTAAAACTAAAATCAAATGTATGTAAAAAGATATCAGCATTAGGAATAAGTAGCTTTATAACGCAAATGAGTGTTGTATGTGTTATGACAGCAGAAAATAATTTACTTGGAAAATATGGTGCAGAGAGTAAATTTGGTGCAGAAATACCAATCACAGTTCTTGGAATTGTTATGAAAATAAGTCAAATATTAAATAGCATAATAATTGGTATTGCAGCAGGTAGTCAACCAATTTTCGGATATAACTATGGTGCAAGAAAATATGACAGAGTAAAACAAGCATTAAAAATAGTTTTGGGTTCAAGTGTAATTATAAGTACAATAGCATTCATATTATTCCAAACAATACCTGATAAGTTAATATTAATATTTGGTAGTGGTGACGAAAATTATATGGAATTTGCATGTTTAGCATTTAGAACATATTTAATGCTTACAATAGTAAATGGTATACAAATCCCATCAGGTATCTTTTTTCAAGCTATTGGAAAAAGCACCAAAAGTGCGATACTTTCACTTTCAAGACAAATTGTTATATTAATACCATCAATGATAATTTTAAGCCATATTATGGGAATTATGGGAGTATTAACTGCTGGACCAGTAGCTGATGGACTAGCATTTATATTAGCAACATTTTTCTTAATAAAAGAAGTTAGAGGATTAAAAGCAAACAATCAAATAGAAGATATTGAAAATGAAGAAACGACAATAAAAGAACTATCAAACAAGCAAATAATAATTACTATTTCAAGAGAATATGGTTCTGGAGGAAGATATATTGGAAAATTAGTTGCTAATAAATTAGGTATTAAACTATATGATAAAGAATTTGTATTAAAAGTAGCAGAAGAGACAGGATTATCAAAAGAATATATTGAAGACAATGAACAAAAAAGAGATATTTTATCAATACTTAATAATGGATATTATGCAGGTTTAAATAATTCAGATGAATTATTTATAAAAGAATCAGAACTAATACAAAAAGTTGCAGATAAAGAATCTTGTGTAATAGTTGGAAGATGTGCAGATTTTATATTAAAAGATAAAAAGAATGTTGTAAAAATATTTATTAATAGCAATATGGAAAATAAAATTAAAAGAGCAACTGAATTTTATAATTTAGATAAGGTTAAAGCAGAAAAAGAAATAAATAGAATAAATAAATTAAGAGCAAATCATTATAAATATTATACAGAGAAAGAATGGTAAGATTCATCAAATTATGATATTTGTATAAATAGTGATTCGATTGGAGTAGAAGAATCTGCTAAATTAATTTGTGAGATAATAGAAAATAGAGAGGGTGTCCTAATATAGGGCATCTTTTTTGAAGAAGTTAAATATATAAATTTACAATTAAGTTCATATATATTATCTAGGAGGTAATTTATATGAGTAATAAAAAGGAAATTTTAAGATTTC
>OJNH01000873.1_pt1 | contig 25977 bp, 28 predicted proteins | sample 1597361 | NCBI WGS metagenome assembly OJNH01 (sample SAMEA2452136, study PRJEB22498) | human gut metagenome | biome: human feces; feature: human gut; material: feces | place: Australia | collected 2012
CCTTCTGCCATTCTTTCCATTCCTTCACACATATCGATTTCATCTCCTTCTGGTAAATCTCTAATTAAATCTAAACTTCCTGTAATGATGGCTGCATAAATAAAGTTATCTCTATTCATCTTTATTCTTCGATGTAATCCTTCATAGTTTCCTTTATACATCTCTTGGATAGCTTCTATAAAATATCTTGTTTGTTCATCTTTGATCTTACTGGTATCTATTTCTTTGACATCGACAACTTTGATTTTCCAATCATTAACATATTCTTTTAATTCTTCTGGTATATCAAAGTAATCATTTAATTCTAAAGGGGTATTCCATTTCTTATCTCCTGTATAAAAGACAATCATAACTTGAGGAACTAATCTTTTAAGCTTTTTGTTTTTTAACTGTTTTAAATACTCCAACATTTCATAGTTGCCACATCGTATCACCATATTTTTATCGATCGTACTTTGATGTTCAATACTCAAGAGACAACAGACACCATCAACATCTGTTTTTACGACAATGTCCCTTCTTCTTTTTTTATCTTCTGCACTCTTTGTATCATCGATAATAAGTGACATATTATTTTCATAACGTACAAGTCTTTCGGGACGAATGACTTGTTTTCCATCAAACAAGATGGCATTAGAAAAAGAAGCAAAATAGATATCATTACTGAAGAAGGTACGACAGGCACTATCAGGTGTTAAGTTATTTGTTAGGATCAATTATTATTACCTACTTTCTTTTTTATTTGAGGTAACTTATCTAGATTGGTTACAAATAAATTGTATCATATGTCCTTCTCTATTTCGTCTCGAATTTGTTTCGTATTTGTCTCAAATTTAATTCACAAATATTTCTTTTTTTATTATTTTATCTTTCCTTTTTCCTTCTTTCAATGGACGGATAGTCCAATGAATAATTGTTTCTTATATAATAAAAGCCTGTCAACAAATTATTTTGTCAACAGGCTAAATACATATTCATTTTACAGGAACATATTCTTTTTTTATAAATTCTTTACTGTAAAAATTACTTGTTAAATCTTGAATTGTATCAAAGAAAGAAAGATCATCAATATAAAGACGATAAGTGACTTGTTCATCGTATTCTTTATTTATACAATCAATGTCATTTACTTTTAATAGATGCTCAAATTTTTTAGTAAAACTATAATCAAGAGAAACATCATAGACATCGATTAAATGTTTTTCAACAATATTAGCTTCTTTTAAAGCATCAGCCACAGCTTGACTATAGGCGCGTGTTAAACCTCCAGCCCCTAATTTAATGCCTCCAAAATATCTTGTAACAATTGCAATAATATTACTGAGTTCTTGTTTTTTTAAAACATTGAGCATTGGAAGACCTGCAGTACCTGATGGTTCTCCATCATCATTGGCTCTTTCTTTTGTACCTACAAGATAGGCAACACAATTATGTGTAGCATCTTCATATTTTTCTTTATAATAATCAATAGTTTCATTGATTTTTTCTTCATCATTTAAAGGAATGAGCGTACAAATAAACTCTGATTTTTTAATGACTAATGTGTGTTCAGTTATTTCCTCAATAGATTTCATTTTTTCACCTTCCGACTTTTATGATAACATAAAACTTTAAAAATAATCCATAATTTGTTATATTATATGAGGAAGAGGTGGAGAGTATGGAAAAAATTGCTATATTAGCGGATAGTGGATGTCAAATTCCTGTAGGCTCAAGAGAAAATGAAGGAATATTTATTGCACCACTAACAATCACTATGGAAGGTAAAAGTTATTTAGATGATATTGAAATTCATAGTATAGATGTTTTTGAACGTATGGAAAAAGACGATATTATGGTGATGACTTCTCAACCATCAACAGGTTCACTGCAAGAAGCAGTTCAAAAAATCAAAGATCAAGGATATAGTCATGTTATTGGTTTACCTATCGCTACAGGACTTTCTTCAACCATGAATGGAATGAAGCTTGCGTGTGATATGTTAGAAATGCCAGTAACATTAGTGGATACAAAAGGAACAGCAAGTAATCAAAAATATCTTGTAGAAGTTGCCGCAAAACTTGCTGGTGAAGGAAAATCACCAGAAGAGATTAAAGAAATTTTAGAAAAGCTTGTGGAAGATTCTGCAACGATTATCATGGTTCCTAATTTAGAACATTTAAAAAAAGGTGGTCGTATTACCCCTGCTGCTGCTTTATTGGGTGGGATGTTAAAAATTAAACCTATTTTACAAATACAAGGTGAAAAATTAGATTCTTTCGCTAAAACTAGAACAATGGCTAGAGGAACTAAAATCATGAAAGAAGCAATCGCTAAAGATATTAAAGAACGCTTTGATGATGACTATCATAACGTGCATATTTGTGTCGCTTACACTTATGATGAAGCACCCGCTTTAGAATTAAAAAAAGAACTTGAAGAACTTTATCCAGGTGAAAATATTATTTGTGATCCTTTATCATTAAGTGTTTCTTGTCATATTGGACCTCATTCTCTAGCAATTGCTATATGTAAAAAAATTTAAGATTCTCGTTTGAGAATCTTTTTTATTTTTGGGTATAATAATTTGACTTTTTTCATTTTGATAGTCTATAATACATTTTAAGTTTATGCTATAATAAAACAAAAAAATATAAGGAGGTCATTTATGCAAGAAAAGCCAATCCATAATAAATATAATGGCAATAAAAATACAAAAAATAAAAATTTTAATCGTCATAGATCAACACATAAAAACTATAAAAATACAAAACATAATAAAACAATCGATACTAAAGTTTATGCTTTAGGTGGTTTAAATGAAATTGGAAAAAATATGTATTGTGTTGAACACGATAATGAAATTATCATTATTGATGCTGGGGTAAAATTTGCTGAAGAAGGTTTACCTGGTATTGATTATGTCATTCCAGATTATAGTTATTTAAAACGTAATGAAAACAAAATTAGAGGATTATTGATTACTCATGGTCATGAAGATCATATTGGAGGAATTCCTTTTTTACTACAAGTTGTAAAAATACCATTCATTTATGCTTCTCCCCTTGCTTGTGCGATGATTACAAGAAAGTTAGAGGAAAAGCGTTTAACAAATGCAACGCACTTGATTCGTATCGATGATGAATATCAAATAAAAACTAAATATTTTAATATTGGTTTTTTTAAAACCAATCATTCTATTCCTGAAAGTTTAGGAATTATTATTAATTCTCCTAACGGACGAATTGTTTCAACAGGTGACTTTAAGTTTGATTTAACACCTGTAGGAGATCCTGCTGATTTCCAAAAAATGTCGTTTTTAGGTGAAACTGGTGTTACTTTATTATTAAGCGATTCTACCAATGCTGAAGTTCCTACTTTTTCTAAAAGTGAAAAGCAAGTAGCATATGCTGTTCAAGAAGAATTTAGAAAAACTGAAGGACGTTTAATTGTAGCAACTTTTGCTTCCAATGTTCACCGTGTCCAACAAATCGTAGAAGCAGCAGTTAAATTTAATCGTAAAATTCTTGTTTTTGGTCGTTCAATGGAAAATAACATCCAAGTATCAAGACAAATGGGTTATATTAAAGCACCTGATTCTTTCTTTATCAGTAATAATGAAGCAAAAAAATTACCTGATAATGAAATCTTAATTCTATGTACAGGAAGTCAAGGAGAAGCTCTGGCTGCGTTAAGTCGTATAGCTAATGGAACACATAAATTCGTTAAAATCAAACCTGGAGATACTGTTGTCTTTTCATCAAGTCCAATTCCAGGAAATGCATCAAGTATCAATGTTGTTGTTAACCGCTTATTTAGAGCAGGTGCCAAAGTTTTAGTCAATACAGCATTCAATAACTTGCATACTTCGGGACATGCTAGTCAAGAAGAACAAAAGTTGATGTTATTACTTACAAAACCTAAATACTTTTTCCCAGTACATGGTGAATATCGTATGTTGAAAATTCATGCTGAACTTTCTCAAGAAGTAGGTGTTCCAAAAGAAAATTCTTTTGTTTTAAGTAATGGAGATACTATTTTATTAAATAAAGGGACTGCTCGTTTAGGACCAAGAATTCATGTAGATGATATTTATGTTGATGGTAATGATCTTTCAGGTTTATCTACAGCTGTTTTAAGGGATCGTCAAATTTTATCTGAAGATGGAATGGTTTCTGTTTTAATTTCTATGGATTCACATGAAGGAAAGTTACTTACAAAACCTGTGATTATTTCTCGTGGATTTGTCTATATGAAAGATAGTTTTCCAATGATTCGTGAAGCAGAAAATTTAGTAGGTCAAGCTTTAAGTCAATTGCTTGCTGGAAAAACAACTTTTGGTGAAATCAAAAATACAACAAGAGATGTTCTTTCTCAATATTTTTATCGTAAAACAAAAAGAAATCCAATGATTATTCCAGTTATAATGAATAAAAAATAATGAAAAAAATAAAAAAAATCATTTTATGTATCCTATCTCTTTTCTTAGTTCTATGTCTTTATCAATGGTATATTCAAAGTAAAGATACTTATCGTTTTAAAAGTGTTACTTATACTCAAAAGACATTACCTAAGGAATTTAATGGTTTTACGATTGGTTATCTTTCTGATTTAAATCTTTCTACAAAAGAAGATTTAAATCATTTAAAAGAAGCTGTTAAAGATTTAAATAAAAAAGATGTTGATTTAATTTTATTTGGTGGAGATATTTATAGTAATGATTCATTTGAAACTGATCAAGTAAGTCAAATATTAAAAAATATCCACTCTCGTTATGGTAAATTTGCTGTTTTAGGAGAAAAAGATCAAGGTAATTCTACTAATAATACAAATTTATTAACTGAAGCTGGATTTGAAGTTTTGCATAATGAATTACGTTATATTTATTATAAAGATTCTATTATTGATTTATTAGGATTAGAAAATTCCGGTGATTGTTCAGGTTTAATCAACGAAGACAATAAGGATCATTATAAAATTGCTTTAGTTCATCAACCTGATTATTTTACACAAATTAAAGAAAGTTCTGTCCAACTTCAATTATCTGGTCATACTTTAGGTGGATACTATAAGATTCCTTTTATTGGCGGATTAGAAACAAAAGAAATGGGTAAAAAATATGTAAGTGGTAAACATACTAATAATGGAACTACCCTTCTCATTTCTAATGGTTTTCATAAAGAATCAAATGATCAACATCGTTTTATGACATATGATGAAATCAATATTATAAAGCTAAAAAAATAGAACTCGCTATGAGTTCTATTTTTTTATCATTGTTCCAACACCTTTTTTAGTAAAGATTTCTATTAATAAACTATGTTCTAATCTACCATCTAAAATATGAACACGTTTAACATCATTTTGTACTGCCTCTAAACAGTTTTTAAGTTTTGGAATCATTCCTCCAGTAATAATACCACTTTCAAATAATTCTTTAGCTGATTCAGTATCAATTTTTGAAATCAATGTTTCTGGGGTATTTGGATCTTCTAATACACCTTCAATATCCGTTAAGAAAACAAGTTTACTTGCTTTAACAGCACGTGCAATTGCTGTAGCAACATCATCCGCATTAATATTATAAGCATGATATTTTTCATCTAAACCAATTGTTGAAATAATCGGTGTATACCCTTGATCTAATAAAGTATTGATGAGTGTAGTATCCACACTTATAATTTTCCCTACAAAACCAATATCTTCACCTTGAGGCATAACCTTTTCTACCGTAATCATATTTCCATCTTTTCCAGATAATCCAACAGCATGTGTTCCAATTTGTTCTAAATGTGTTACAAGACCTTTATTGATTTTTCCAGATAAAACCATCTCCGCTATTTCTAAGGTATCACGATCTGTAACTCTTAAACCATTTTTAAATTCACTTTTAATTTGTACACGATCTAACATTCTATTAATGTCTTTACCACCACCATGTACAATAATTGGTTTTAACCCAACTGATTTTAAAACTGCAATATCTTTTAAAACGCTCTTTTTAATAATTTCATTTGTCATGGCACTTCCACCATATTTGATGACAACGATATCACCTTCATATTTTTGCATATACCCTAAAGCTTCAACTAATATTTCCGCTTTATTAATTTCTTTTGTAAACTCTTGTTGCATTATATTTCCCCCTACGAACGATAATCAGCATTGATTTTGACATAATCATAAGTCAAATCACAACCCCAGGCAGTTGCTTTTTCATTTCCCATTTTCATATCAATATTTGTCTTAACATAATCACTTGATAAAATTTGTGTTGCTTTTTCTTCACTATAATCAGTAGCCATCCCATTTTCTACAAGTTTTAAATTACCAAACTCACTTTCAATATACAAATCAACTTGATAAGGATCAAATTCTTCTCCAGAATATCCCATTGCACATAAAAGTCTTCCCCAGTTTGCATCATTTCCAAAGATTGCTGTTTTAACAAGTGGTGATGTACAAACACTTTTAGCAATCACTTTAGCTTGTTGAATACTTGTAGCATGTTCAACATTAATTTCTAAAAGCTTAGTTGCCCCTTCTCCATCACTTGCAATACATTTAGCAAGATATTCATTAACATAATAAAGTGCTTCTTTAAATACTTGATAATCTTCATTTTCTTCAGTAATTTCTTTATTTCCTGCAAGTCCATTAGCAAGTAATAAAACAGTATCATTTGTTGAAGTATCACGATCAACAGAAATCATATTAAATGTATCAGGTATAACGGATTTTAAAGCCTTATTTAATAGTTCTTTAGAAATATTTAAATCTGTTGTAATGAATCCTAACATTGTTGCCATATTTGGATGAATCATTCCTGAACCTTTACAACAAGCTCCAATTGTTACTACTTTTCCATCAACTTCTATTTCAACTGCAAGATGTTTAGGTTTTGTATCAGTTGTCATAATTGAAGTAGCTACATCTATTCCTGCTTGATGATCATCTTTTAATTGTTTTAAAGCTTCATCAATTCCTTTTTCAATTGGATCAGTAGATAATTGCTTACCAATGACTCCTGTTGAACAAATAAGAACTTTTTCTTTTTCAACATTTAAAGCATTTCCTACAATATTTGCGAATTTTTCATTTGCTTGATTTCCAAGTTTTCCAGTACAAGCATTGGCAATCCCGCTGTTAATCGCAATAGCCTTTACTGTATCACTGTTTTCTACAACTTGTTTATCCCATAAAACAGGAGCCGCTTTTACCATATTTGTTGTAAAAGTTCCTACCGCTTTTGCTTCAACATCAGAAACAATTAAAGCAAAATCTTTATTTTTCTTTTTAATACCAATATGTAATCCAGCACCTTTATACCCTTTTGGATTAGTAACTGTTCCATCTTCTATTATTTTCATACTCTTTTTCCCCTTATAAAACCGCAGGTGCTAACATAAGACCTGTCTTTTCATCTAAACCAAACATAATATTCATATTTTGAATTGCTTGACCAGCAGCTCCTTTAACTAGATTGTCCATGGCTCCCATCATAATCACTCTATGTGTACGAGGATCCACTTTATAAGCAACATCAACAAAGTTTGAACATTTTACATTTCTTACTTCTGGAACATTTCCTTCTTTTAAGACACGTACGAAATATTCATCTTTATAAATATCATACGCTTTTTTAACATCTTCCTCACTTACTCCTTCTTTTAATGAAGCGTAAGCTGTAATTAAAATTCCTCTATTCATTGGAATAAGATGAGGTGTGAAGTTAAGTAATACTTTTGATGAAGAAACATACCCTAATTGTTCTTCAATTTCTGGTGTATGACGATGACTTGCTACACCATAAGCTTTAATACTTTCATTCACTTCACAATAAAGATTTTGAACTTTTGCTCCTCTACCAGCACCACTTGTTCCACTCTTTGCATCAATAATCAACGTATCCATATCAATAAGTCCTGCTTTAGCAAGTGGATAAATTGATAAAATTGAACATGTTGGATAACATCCAGGATTAGCAATCAGTCTTGCATTTTTAACATCTTCTCTATTGATTTCACATAATCCATAAACAGCTTCTTGAATAAATTCAGGTGAAGCATGTTTAATTCCATACCATGATTCATAAGTTTCAACATCTTTAATACGATAATCCGCAGATAAATCAATAACCTTTACTTTCTTTAAAACTTCTTCACTTACCATCTTAGCGCAAACCCCTTGAGGTGTTGCAAAGAATACAACATCAACATTATCTAAATATTTTTCAATATCTTCATCTACACACTTTTGATCTAATAAAGTGAAATACCCCTTATAAACATCACTATATTCTTGATCACTATATGTTCTTGATGAAACCCACTCAATATTGACATTGGGATGTGTTAATAAAAATCTTACAATCTCACATCCTCCATAACCAGTTGAACCAACAATTCCAACATTAATCATTCTACTTTTCCCCCTATAAAAAATAAAAAGCCGTCTCTAAATAGAGACGACTGATCGCGTTACCACTCTAATTGTTGTAAGTTGACCTTACAACCTCTTTCATCTTTAAGGCAGATCTACCAAAAGATATACTTAATTTCCATCTTTTCTCTCGTAAATGCGCTTCATCTTTACTTCCATTCCTATCTTCCATCAACATAGGATCGCTCTTATTTCCATAAAGACTACTCTTTTAGTCCTCGAGTTTGAAACTATTATATGACAAATTTCCATTTTGTCAATAATGATTTATTAAGAAAAAAATTTTTTATATATAATAAAGATACGCTTACATTTTTTAACATCCAACATTTTGACAGGGATATTGCATATTTAAAAAAAGTAGTTTATGATGATAATAATTTATAAGATAAAAAATAAGGGGGAAACTATAAATGAAAGAAAAAGTTGTTTTAGCTTATTCTGGTGGATTAGATACTACTGCGATTATCCCATGGCTAAAAGAAAACTACGATTGTGAAGTTATTTGTTGCTGTATTGACGTTGGTCAAAAAGAAGAATTAGACGGTCTAGAAGAACGTGCTAAAGCTTGTGGTGCAAGTAAACTTTATATCAAAAATGTGGTTGATGAATACGTAGAAAATTACATTATGCCTACTGTTCAAGCAGATGCTGTATTTGAATACAAATACTTATTAGGGACTGCAACTGCTCGTCCATTAATTGCAAAAGTACTTGTTGATGTTGCTCGTCAAGAAGGTGCAACAGCAATTTGTCATGGTGCCACTGGTAAAGGAAATGACCAAATTCGTTTTGAATTAGGTATTAAAGCTTTAGCTCCAGATTTAAAAATCATTGCTGCATGGCGTGATCCAAAATGGACAATGGATTCTCGTGAATCTGAAATCGAATATTGTAGAGCTCATGGTATCAATTTACCTTTCTCTGCTGATAATAGTTACTCACGTGATAGAAATATTTGGCATATTTCTCATGAAGGATTAGAGCTTGAAGATCCATCATGTGCTCCAAATTATGATCACTTATTAGTATTGTCAAATTCTCCAGAAAAAGCTCCAGAAGAAGATGTTCACTTATCAATTGATTGGGAAAAAGGTGTTCCTGTTGCTTTAAATGGTGAAAAGATGTCTCAAAGAGAAATCTTAGAAAAATTAAATGAAATCGGTGGTCAACATGGTATTGGTATTATCGATATCGTTGAAAACCGTGTTGTTGGTATGAAATCAAGAGGTGTTTATGAAACACCAGGTGGAACTATCTTAATGGAAGCTCACCAACAATTAGAAGAACTTATCTTAGATAGAGAGACACTTAAATATAAACGTCTTGTTTCTGTTGAATTTGCTGAACTTGTTTATGCTGCTAAATGGTTCTCACCACTTAGAGAAGCATTAACTGCTTTTGTTGATAAGACTCAAGAATATGTAACAGGTACAACAAACTTTAGATTATATAAAGGTAATATTATTAAAGAAGGTACAACTTCTCCTTACTCATTATATGATGAAGATATCGCTTCATTTAAAACTGGTGATTTATATGATCATCATGATGCTGAAGGATTCATTACTTTATATGGTCTTTCAACTAAAGTACGTGCAATGAAATTAAATAACAAAAAATAAAAAGAGCCCACTGCTCTTTTTATTTAAAGGAGGAAATTTATGAATTTATGGGGTGGAAGATTCACTAAACCTACAAACCAACTTGTTTATGATTTTAATGCTTCTATTAAATTTGATAAGACTTTTGCCAGTCAAGATATCAAAGGAAGTATTGGTCATGTAAAAATGTTGACAAAACAAGAGATCTTAACTCAAGAAGAAGGTCAACTCATTGAAAAAACTTTAAAAGAAATTTTAAATGAAGTTGAAAATGGAACATTAGAAATTGATGAAAGCTTTGAAGACATTCATAGCTTTGTCGAATCTACATTAATTGATCGTATTGGTGATACTGGTAAAAAATTACATACTGGTAGAAGTAGAAATGACCAAGTCGCTTTAGACATGAGACTTTATACAAAAGATCAAATCGAAATGTTGAATACTTTACTTGTTGATTTATTAAAAACCATTCATAAAATCATGAAAGAACATGTCGATACCATCATGCCTGGTTTTACCCATCTACAAAAAGCACAACCAATTACTTTAGCTCATCATATGGGAGCTTATTTTGAAATGTTTAAGCGTGATCAATCACGTTTACATGATATTTATGAAAGAATGGATTATTGTCCATTAGGTTCTGGGGCTCTTGCTGGAACAACTTATCCCTTAGATAGAGAATACAGTGCTGAAATTTTAGGTTTTAAAGGACCTTGTTTAAATAGTATTGATGGCGTTTCTGATCGTGATTATTTAATTGAACTTTTAAGTGCAATGTCTACAATGATGATGCATATGTCACGTTTATCTGAAGAAATGATTATTTGGAATACAAATGAATATCAATTTATTGATTTAGATGATACTTTCTCAACCGGTTCTTCAATCATGCCGCAAAAGAAAAACCCTGATATTTGCGAATTGATCAGAGGGAAAACAGGACGTGTTTATGGTGCCCTTATGGGATTTTTAACAACTATGAAAGGTCTTCCTCTTGCTTATAATAAAGATATGCAAGAAGATAAAGAAATGTATTTTGATGCATTAAATACTACTAAGGGATGTCTTCAATTATTAAGTGATATGTTAAAATCAACAACATTTAATAAAGATAAAATGAAAAAATCAGCTACTGGTGGTTTTACAAATGCAACTGATGCTGCTGACTATCTAGTAAATAAAGGTGTACCATTTAGAGATGCACATGGTATTATTGGTCAACTTGTTTTATATGCAATTAGCCAAAACAAAGATCTTGATGAACTTTCTCTAGAAGAATTTAAAAATATTTCTGATGTTTTTGAAGAAGATGTTTATCAAGCAATTGATGTCAACACTTGTGTCAACAAAAGAAATACAATTGGTGCCTGTGGTCAAGAGATGATGAAAAAAGTCATCGCTTTAAATGAAGAATATTTAAAACAATTTTAAAAAGGGCGTTTGCCCTTTTTATTATACTCTTCCATATTTTATATGATAAAGTGCTTCTAATAATTCAAAAATGTACGTAATCGAAAACTTACCAATCAAAGATAAATGATCTGTTCCTACTTGAATAAGCATATCAAATTGCTCTTGGTATGGCATATTTTCGACTTGGGTAATACATATTTTATGAGCTTTACTTTTTGCAATCTCTCTTAACATATCTGGATGATCTTGCCAATAACCTCCTGCAATCGAAGAAACAATAATCAAATCATTTCCTGTTAAATCACGAACCACTTCTTTTTGACTTTGTAAAGGATACATTCCTGTACATTTCTTTCCTAAATAGGATAATTCTATTTGTAATTGCATGGAAACAGATTGGGTAAAAAAGTTACCCGCAAAACAAATTTCATTACTTTGATAAATAAGATCTACCAGTTTTTCTAATTCTTCAAATTCGATCATTTCATAAGTTGATCTTAAGTTTTGTACAATATTTTCAAAATGATCGATAAATAAATCTTTGGTTGTTTTTCCTTCAATAGGAAAAACAGGCAATTGATGATCAAATTGCATACGCATGGAATCATGATTAAAATAACGTAAATTCATGGTGACATCCATTTTAAAGTCACTAAAACTTTCATAATTTAATTTTCGACACAACCTTGAAATCGTCGCTGTAGAAACAAAACACATTTCTGCAACATCTGTAATATTTAACTCTGGTATTTTATTAATATTTTCTAAAATCATCTTTGCTGCATTAGAATAAACATCATCTACTTTTGATGTATTGATAAAATTAATTAAAGCATAAAAAGCACTACGCATCGTTTACCTCACTCATTTTAAGAACAAATACTTGTCCATCATCTAAACATATACAATTAAGTTGACCTCTTTCTCCTAAAGCAAGTCCCCCATCAATTCCAATTTTATTATGAAATTCATCATCATACCAAACATTAAAACTTTGATCTCTATTAATAAAACAAAGTGGGGTATGACCAAAAATATAAGTCTTATTAAAATCACATTCACTTAAAAAGAAATAATCACGAATCCATAAAAGAGTATCTTCTTCTTGATCATCAAGATTTCTTTCAGGATCAATTCCAGCATGAACTAGAACATAATCTTTATTATTGACTGTTAATTCTAAATACAAAGGTAAGTTTTTAAGATAATTATAGAGATTTCTTAAAAAAACATTTCTTACAATAGTATAATCGCAATGGTACAATTTCTTTTTACGTAGATATGAACGGATATTTTCAATCGTTTTTTCTCCGCCATTTTGTGACCAAAGCTTAAATTCACAACTTGGAAAATCAAAATCATCGTGATCAATGGCTTCTTTTAAAGCCTCTTGCATCATATATTCATGGTTTCCTTTGAGTAAGGTAATATTATCAAATTTTTGAATATAAAAATAAATATCCAAACTACAAGGTCCACGATCACAAATGTCTCCAAGTATATAAAGTTGATCATGACTATTAAATTGTATTTTATCTAACATTCTTTTGAATATTTCAAAATTACCATGAATGTCAGAAAGTACATATGTCTTACCTTTCATGATGATCACCTAAAATTATCATAGCACAAAATTAAACAATTTGCTTAAAAAAGAGTTAATTTTAAAAAGATGCTTACGCATCTCTTCCAATTGTCGCTACCATAACTGCTTTAATTGTATGCATTCTGTTTTCAGCTTCATCAAAAACAACAGAATTCTTTGATCTAAAGACTTCATCTTCAACTTCACGAATATCAATACCTTCATCATATTTTGTTTTCGCAACAGTTGTTTCAAAATCATGGAATGATGGTAAACAATGCATAAATAATGTTGAGTCTTTACCTGTTTTACTCATCATTTCTTGAGTAACTTTATATGGTGACAACATTTCCACTCTTGGTTTATATAAACTTTCATCTTCACCCATACTTACCCAAATATCTGTATAAATTACATCTGCATCTTTTACTGCTTCATCAACATTATCTGTCACTTCAATTGTTCCACCTGATTTTTTAGCTTCTTCCTTACAATAAGCAAGTACTTCTGGATCGATATGTAATGATTTTGGACCAAGGCAAACAAAATGCATTCCCATTTTAACAGCTCCATACATTAAACCATAACATACATTGTTACGAATATCTCCAGTAAAGACAAACTTAATATCTTCTAATGGTTTATCTAAATGTTCTTCAATTGTAAGAAAATCAGCAAGTGTTTGTGTTGGATGATCAACATCAGTTAAGCCATTCCAAACTGGAACTCCTGAATATTTAGCAAGAGCTTCTACTGTTTCTTGTTTAAATCCTCTAAATTCAATACCATCATACATTCTACCTAATACTTTAGCTGTATCTTCAATGGATTCTTTTTTCCCCATTTGTGAGTTACTTAAAAAAGTAGCATGTCCACCTTCATCTAAAACAGCCACTTCAAATGAACAACGTGTTCTTGTTGATGTTTTTTCAAAAATCAAACATACATTTTTCCCTAATAAATGTTGTCCAATTTTCCCTGCTTTTTTATCGGCTTTTAATTGATGTGCTAAGTCTAATAAATATCTAATTTCTTCTTTTGAATAATCTTTTAATGTTAAAAAATGTCTATTTTTAAGATTCATAATAATCCCCCTCTTAATAACCATTATTTTATCAAAACATTGATATTTCTTCAATATTGATAAATAATTATTATTTTGTTTAAAAATAAGACAAATTATATATAATAAGGAACAGGGAGAAAATGAAAGATGAGAAAAATTGGATTTAGTAACGAAAAATACATTGAATTACAATCAAAACATATCAAAGAACGTATCAAACAATTTGATAATAAGCTTTATTTAGAATTTGGTGGTAAATTATTTGATGACCACCATGCATCTCGTGTTTTACCAGGATTTGAACCTGATAGTAAATTAAAAATGTTATTAGAATTGAAACAAGATGCAGAAATTATTATTGTCATTAACGCCAATGACATTGAAAACAATAAAATGCGTGGTGATTTAGGAATCACTTATGATTTAGAAGTTTTAAGATTGATTGATGCTTTCCAAAACATTGGACTTTATGTTGGAAGTGTTACAATTACACGTTTTGAAAACCAAGTACATGCTATTGCTTTTCAAAAGAAACTAGAAAACTTAGGAATTAAAGTCTTTAGGCATTATCCTATTGCAGGTTATCCAAATGATATTGAAAAAATCGTTTCAGAAGAAGGATTTGGAATCAATGATTACATTGAAACAACAAAACCACTTGTTGTCGTAACAGCACCTGGTCCAGGAAGTGGAAAAATGGCGACTTGTTTATCACAACTTTATCATGAATATACTCATGGTATTAAAGCAGGATATGCGAAGTTTGAAACATTCCCTATTTGGAATATTCCTTTAAAACATCCAGTCAATTTAGCTTATGAAGCAGCAACTGCAGATTTAAATGACGTCAATATGATTGACCCATTCCATTTAGAAGCTTATAACGAAACAACTGTCAACTATAATAGAGATGTTGAAATCTTTCCGGTTTTAGAATCAACATTCAAAAAAATCATGTCAACATGTCCATATAAATCACCTACCGATATGGGTGTCAATATGGCTGGAAATGCGATTATTGATGACGAAGCATGTAAAGAAGCAAGTAAACAAGAAATTATTCGTCGTTATTATCAAACAAAACTTGATTTTAAACGTGGTCTTGTTGATAAATCAGCTATTTCTAAAATCGAAGCCATCATGCTTTCTTTAGCTTTAAAAGCTACAGATCGTAAATGTGTCAATCCTGCATTAGAAATCGAAGAACAAACCAATGAACCAGGATTTGCGATTGAACTTAATGATGGACATATTATTACTGGTAAAACAACATCTTTACTTGGAAGTGCTTCAGCATGTTTATTAAATGCCTTAAAATATCTTGCCAATATTGATGATGATATTTTACTTATTGAACCTGAAGTTATTGAACCCGTATCTAAACTAAAAAAAGGAATCTTAAAGAATAAGAATCCTCGTTTACATACAGATGAAGTTTTACTTTCATTATCTATTTCTGCAAATAATAATGAAAATGCTAAAAAAGCTTTATCTTGTATTGAACAATTACAATATTGCGAAGCTCATTCATCTGTTATCTTATCTGAAACTGATATTGATACTTTAAAACGTTTAGGTATCCGTTTAACTTCAGAAGATAAATTCCAATTTAATCGTATATATCAAAAATAAGCCAATTTTGGCTTATTTTTTTAATGTTTTAAACAATAATGTAAATAGTTCTTTATTTCTTGTCTTCTTGCTTCTATTTTTAAATAAATACTCTTTTCTAAGTATTCTATTTCTTTTACATAACAATGTTGATGTAAATATTTAAAATCTTCTCCTTGACTATAAGGAATAGAGAGTTCAAATACTTCATAATCTTTAAAGAGAAGATGTGAGATTTCATCTTCTAATAAATCAAGACCTCTTTTATATTTTGCAGAAATAAAAACATACGGTGATTGTGGTTGAATATAAGCATATTTATTTAAATCAATTTTATTATAAACATAAATCATTGGTGTATTTTCAACACCTAATGATTTTAAAACCTCATTGGTTGTTTCTACTTGCATTTGATAGTCTTCAAAACTTGTATCTACAACATGTAATAAAAGATCTGCTTCTTTGACTTCTTCTAAAGTAGAGCGAAAAGCTTGAATTAAATGATGTGGCAATCTTTCAATAAAACCAACCGTATCCGTAAGCAAACAATCATGATTTTTCATTTTAATATGTCTTGTGGATGTTTCTAGAGTCGCAAATAACATATCTTTTTCAAAGACTTTCTTTTGTTTATCCTGGCATAAAGTATTCAATAAGGTCGATTTACCACTATTTGTATAGCCTACTAAAGCAATAACAGGAATTTGATTATTCTTTCTTCTTTGTCTTTGTACTTGTCTTTGTTTGACGATTTCAGCAAGTTCTTTTCGAGAACGGGCAAGCTTTCTTGCAATGATTCTTCGATCAAGTTCAATTTGTTTTTCACCTGAACCCCTAAAACCTGAACCTCCTTGTTGATGAGACATATGTTCTTGCATTCCCACAAGACGTGGTAATAAATACTGATCACGAGCAATTTCTACTTGCAATTTAGCTTCTTTTGTTTTAGCACGCTCATCAAAAATACGTAAAATCAAATCTGTTCGATCTGTAACTTCTGTTTCAAGTAAATCCGTTAAGTTTTTAACCTGTAATGGTGTCAATTCATCATCAAAGATAACCATTTCATCTTGAAGTTTTAATTTAATTTCTTCAATTTTACCTTTACCAATATACGTTGCTGGATTTATTTTTTCTAATTTTTGAATCACCACATCTACTACTTCAATATGACACGCCTCACATAAAGATTTTAATTCTTCTTCATAAAAAGGATTTGTTGATGTTAATACTAAGATTGCTTTCATTCTTTCACCTCTTTAAGTATTCTACCAATTAGGAGCCTCTATGAAAAGATATAATGACTATTTTACTTTACTCTTTGTCACATTTTTAACACTTTTTTCTTTTTTTCATATGTCAACAATTGTTGATGTCAGCCATGATGTCATTACCATTGTCTTTAAAAATCTTCTGCCCTCTTTACTTCCGTTCATGATTCTTGTTTCACTTTGTTTAAATCTAGGTATTTTAGATATCCTTGCTTATTTTTTACAAATTCCTTTTTATAATTTATTTTCATTGACACCAATGATGTCCTCTCTTTATTTTGTCTCCTTTTTTTGTGGCTATCCAACCAATGTAAAAATCATTAAAGAAGCTTATGAATTAAATTATATTGACCTTGATGAACTTCAACATCTTCTCTCCATTGCTTCTTTTAGTTCCATCTCTTTTATTTTTGTTTCCTTAAACACACCCTATTCTCTTTTGATTTTTATTTGTCACCTTCTACCAAGTCTCATACTTGCCTTATTTTATCACCATCCTCAAAAAAAACTTACCTTTAAACAAGTACGACAAACTCTAAAACAACCACATCTTTCTTTTGTAAAAGCCTTTAAAAAAAGTGTTCTTTCCAGTGTCTATGCTTTCCTCTTTATTTTAGGATATATGTTGATTTTCCAATTTCTTGTTTCTTTTTTACAAGATGTTTTTCCTCAATTTTCTTTTGATTATCTTAAAGGAATTTTAGAATTTAGTAGTGGCTCTTTAAAGATCATTCATCAGTCCAAAAAAATGCTTCCTTTTGTATGTTTCTTTCTCTCTTTTAGTGGTTTTTCCGTTATGATGCAAGCTGATAATCTCTTAGAAGCTATTCCCTATTCTTTTAAAAAATATTTTCTTTCTCGTCTCTATCATGGAATTCTTTCTTTTATTCTTTGTTTACTATTTCTTCAATTTGGATTGATTTGACAGATATATGGTATTTATTTATAATAATAGTAACCATTACTATTAGGAGACACTTATGAAAGAAATTAAGATTAGATACTCTAAACAAAGAGAACTCATTTTCAACAATTTAAAACATAGATATGATCACCCTACTGCAGAAATGATTTATCAGGACTTAAAAGTAGATTATCCCCATTTAAGCTTAGGAACAGTATATCGTAATTTAAATCAACTTGTTGAAACAAAACAAATCAAGAAACTCGATTTAGGAGATACCATGGTTCACTATGATGGCAATATTCAACCACATATGCACTTTATATGTAACTGTTGCCAAACAATCTATGATCTTGATAATAATGATGAAAAAATTATTAAACAATTTGAAAAAACGTACAAGCATCATATTGATGTTATTGATATCAATATGTCAGGTATCTGTGAAAAATGCTTAGAAAAAAAGGCAGCTTAATTGCTGTCTTTTAATTCACTTTAGATGGATTATAAACACTTGGTCTTTTTAAAGTTTTAACTAGTATATCACTTTGTTGCTTATTTAAATCTATTGCATCAATATGATAATAATATTGACTTGCTGCTTGAATCCCATAATTTCCTTCACCTAAATAAGTAATATTTAAATACATCTCTAATATTTCATCTTTACTATACATTTTTTCTAAATCCCTAGCGATAAAGACCTCCGCAAATTTACGGGAAAGATCTTTTTCAAAAGAAAGACATAGATTTTTTGAGAGCTGTTGAGTAATGGTCGATCCACCCTCTTTAAAAGAAAAGGTTGTAAAGTTTGTCAACATCGCACGTGCTAAACCATAATAATCTACAGGACCATGTTGATAAAAACGTCGATCTTCGCTTTCTAATACTGCTTCTTTATATATCGGTGAAATTTGATCAAGCGTGACATAATCTTCTTTACTCTTTAGTTGATTAACTCTTTCAGATAAAGATTGTTCTTGGATTTTATCTTGGTAAATTTGATAGCCTAAATAACCATAGTACCCACAAAAACCAGTAATAATAACTAATAATATTATAATCATTTTAAAAAGTAATTTTTTCATAGAATGCTCCTTATGTTATAATCTCAAAGAGGTGAATTTATGTCTTTTCTTTATAAATTAATTCTATTATATCCTTATTGGCTTATAAGAACAATTGTTCTTTCTATTATTCATTTTTATAAAAATATTTTTTGTTTACATATCAATGAAAATAAAATTGATCAACTTTCTGGTTTTGAATTTGAATTACTCGTTCAAAAACTTTTGATTAAAAGCGGTTATCATGATGTAAAAATCACTCAAGCAAGTGGTGATTATGGAATTGATATTCTTGCAAAAAAGAAGCATGTTTTTTATGGATTTCAATGTAAAAGATATCAAAAAAATATTGGTGTCAGCGCTATTCAACAAGCATATGGTGGTATTTCTTACTATCATTTAGATCGAGCAATCGTTATTACCAATTCTTATTTTACAGAAGCCGCTTATCAATTAGCTGCTGTCAATGATATTTTATTAATTGATCGTCAAAAGCTTTTAAAAATGCTTAAAAAATCCAAACTCTTTTCTAGTCAAATACCTTTTTATTGTTATATTGTTGATATCTTCATTATTGGCTTTTTTTACTATATATACTTACAATTGCGTGATCTTATTTATTTGAGTATCTGTCTTTTTCATCTTCTTTTACTTATTTATATGTTTTTTAAAACATTACGTTATAAAAAATATAATCAAATTAAAGAGTATACGATTCATGATTATCAATAGCTAGAATCGTTTTTTGATAATGTTGATAGACTTTATAACAAATAAATGCACTGAATAAAACAATAAAAACAATCAATATAAAACAATGCATAAAAAAGTTTTCAGGCAAAATATTAATAATTGGATCTAAACGAGGATTAAAAAGCCAATAATCATTATTAAACACCAATTGATGAAACATCACAAATAAACGATCAAAATCAATAAAAGCAAAGAAGCCTAAAATCAAAGGAATGACAATCGTTAAAATGGCTGTCAATTTAAAAAAGCGATATTCTTTTTGTTTAATTTGTCTATAAACCAAATAAGAAGTTGTACAAAAAGTAAGCAAACATACTATTTGAATCATTTCAAAAATGCGTTTCACTTCTTCAAAATGAATACGTCCACCTTTTGACATGATAAAATCTTTAAAAACAAGTTTTCCTTGATAAAAGATAGATTGATAATGTATTAAGATTTGATAATTTTCTTTAATTTGTTGATATGTATAATGTGTATTTTCAACAAGTTTTAAATGATGAATATCAAAATAATAAAGTGGTTTAAAAAAGACAACAAAAACAACAGAAAAAGAAATGATAAATAGCATGAAAGATATACTTGTCAGTATATCTTTTTTACTATAAGTCATATAAAAATTCTTCACCTTTTTGAACTTCTACTTTAGAAAGGTTTGGATAATCTTGTTGTCTTAAAACTTCATAAATCGTAAGCGCTGCACAGTTAGATAAATTAAGACTTCTTACTTTATCTGACATTGGAATACGTACACAACGATCTAAATTTTCTTTTAAAATTTCTTTAGGAATTCCATCATGTTCATGTCCAAAGAATAAATAATGTTCCTTAGAACTATCACTATAATCTTGATCCGTATAACAAAGTTTTGAATAACGTGTAAAGAAATGATATTCTCCTGGGTTTTTAGCTTTGAATTCTTCATAAGATTCATAAACATGTAAATCTAGATCTTTAATATAATCAAGTCCTGCTCTTTTCATTTTTTTATCATCTAATTCAAATGACATTGGTTTAATAATATGAAGTGATGTGTTGGTTGCAACACATGTTCTCATGATATTTCCAGTATTTTGAGGAATTGCTGGATGTACTAATACAATATGGTTCATTTTTTTCTCCTTCTATAATTCTTTTAAAATCGTATATAATTTTTTGAGCGCTTTAGCTCGATGTGAGTACTTATTTTTTTCTTCTAAAGTCATCTCTGCACTTGTTTTTTGACAAGGTGGGAAATAGAAAATTGGATCATAGCCAAAACCATTGACCCCGGCAATATGATCATGAATTTCACCTTCAAATGTTTCTTGAATCAAGATAGGTTCTTGATCTGGAATACATAAAGCTAGAGCACACACAAAGCGGCATGTTCTTTCTTTACCTTCAATTGCATCAATGATTGCTTGATTGATAATTGGATAAGGGGTATCTTTTCCTAAAAAGCGAGCAGAATAGATTCCTGGAAGCTTTCCAAAAGCATCGATTTCAATGCCACTATCATCCGCTAAAACAATTTTATGTAAATCATCAGCAACATATTTCGCTTTAATCAAAGCATTTTCTTTAAATGTTTTTCCATCTTCAACAATATCTGGAACATCATCATAAACATCTTTTAAAGATTTGACTTCAATATTTAAATCCTTTAACATTGCTTGAATTTCTTTGACTTTTCCTTGATTGGTTGTCGCCACTATGAGTTCTTTCATATTTTCATCTCACTTTCTTTGTATGTATTTTAGCATTTTTTGTATCATAGTTCACTTATTTTCTTTATAATATAACTAGGAGGTTTACTATGATTAAAAGATTAATTGTAAATGCAGATGATTATGGGTTATCTGAAGGTGTTTGTTTGGGTATTTTAAAAGCGCATAGAGATGGTATTTTAACTTCAACTACTTGTATGATGAATATGGAAAACATTGAAAAATATTTAGAAATGACAAAAGACTATCCAAATTTAGGCTTAGGTGTTCATTTGAATATTACAGTAGGAAAACCTTTAACAAATGTAAGTTTTGTTGATGAAAAAGGAAATTTTAAATCAAGAGATACTTATACAAATAGAGAAGCTATCGTATCTCAAGAAGAGCTTTATCAAGAATGGAAAGCTCAAATTGAAAAATTTATTAAAATCATGGGCCATAAACCAACCCATCTAGATTCTCATCATCATGTTCATTTACTTAATAGTAATATTGATGTTGCATTAAAGCTAGCTCATGAATATGATTTACCTATTCGTCAAGAAACATACTTACAAAAAGATTTTGAACCTGTTTATTTTGAAGAACTTTTCTATAACCAAGATGCTACATTTGAAATGATTGATACGATTTTACATAAAGATGTTAAAAATTATGAATTAATGTGTCATCCTGCAATGATTGATTGGAAACTTTATCAAATATCTTCTTATAATTTAAGACGCGCTCATGAATTAGATATTATATGTAGCCAAAAAGCAAAAGAAATGACAAAAAAGATTGAACTCATTAATTATCAAGACATAAAAAAAATCTAGCAATTAGCTAGATTTTTTTAGGTCTAATCATTAAATAAATTGGTAATCCAAGTAAAATACTTCCACCTATAATATTTCCTAAAGTTGAAAGTAACATATGTAACCACACACCACTCCAAGAAATTTCTGTACCAAGAGCTGTAAAAGTCATCGAAAATGTTCCCATATTGGCAATACTATGTTCAAATCCTGGTAAAACAAAAGTCATAACAATAATCATCATAATAAATGTTTTAGCTGTTTCTTCCTTTAGCTTCATTCCTACAAATGCTGCTGCACAAACAATGAAATTACATAAGATTCCTTTAATAAAAAGTTCTAAATAATCAAAATTTAGCTTATTAGAAACAACACTTGCTAGATATTGATTCATTGCTTCATGATTAACACCACTTTTAATAAATAAAAAACAAATCAGCGCAATGCCTACAAAGTTTCCTATATAACAAATCCCCCACATTGGTATAAGATCAATAAATCTTAACCTTTTATGATAAACAGGAAACATCGTGGTAAAACAATTTCCTGTAAACAATTCTGAACCAAGTAAAACAATAATTACAAGTCCAATTCCAAAAGCTCCTGCAAAAGCAATTTTAGATGCAATTATATGATGATCAATCAATAACACTGCTAAAGTATAAGATAAAATAGTAGCAAGTCCTAAATAAAGCCCTGCAACGATACTTCTCATAAAAAAACAAAATGGATCATTTTTTGCCATCTCATATTTTGTCATTCCTGCTTTTTCCAATAATTCAAAGTCCATAAAATTTCCTCCGTTTCTTACAATAACATAATTTCAAAATATTAGAAACCCCTTTCATTGTTTCTTTTTTACTTTCATGTTATTTTATATATGAGGTGATTATATGTTTCAACATATCATTCAAGAATTAATAACAAAAGCAATTACTCAACAAACAGAAAAAATCATTGAAAAGAAAACTAAGAAACAAATAAAAAAAGAAGAAGTTTATTTCCAAAAACCTCATCTTTTTATCTCTAATTACTATCAAGCCTATGCTTTTTTATTAACTCTTCCTTTTTTATTAATAATTTTAACTCTTTGTATGATCATTCAATTTAAAAATAATCACTTAGATATGGTCATTATTTGTGTTCTTTTAATTCTTTTACTTATCACTGTTACCTATAAACAAAATCATAAAAAATTAATGATTGCTTATTGGCAAGATATTCTTATTATTTATAACGCTAAGGGCACTCAACTTATTCAAATACCCGCTTATTACTTAAAACAAGCTATCATAAAACCCAATAAACTCATTATCCCTTATCATCAAGAAACTTGGGTTATTCAAATAAACAAACATGATAATTTAAAAGAAGTTGAAGAAATGCTTACGTATTTCCAACTTCTTTAAATCAATTTTCATATTCATCTTGTTGTCTAACTTCATCTAATAAAATTTGTTTTCCACATCTTTTAAATTTCCAATATTCTACAAAAACACCATCATAACTTTCAATCACTTGATTTTGTTGGTCTATTGTTACATCATTCATTTTTCCTTCAATATATACCCAAAAATAATCTTCATTATCATTCTCACTATCATATAAATTAACTACATTTTGTTTAAGAAGATGAATATGACTTAATTCATTTCTCTTCCCCTGAAATTCATTCCAATTTATCTTAGCCTCCCAAGCATCATATAAATTCTCTGTCAAATATTTTTTTAGTGTCTTTAAATCTTGACGCCCCCAAGCTTCTTGTATTAAATAATAACTCTTTTTTACCTCTTCTTTGATTCTTTTTTCATTCCAAAAATCATCTTGATCATCTAAAATAGCTAATTGCTTTTTGGCTCTTTGATGAAGCTTATTAGCTTTATACCTTCTTTGAAAAGCATATACCCCATAAATCGTTCCTATAAATAAACCTACTGAAACAATCGAACTTACTGGATTATATGAACGACGTCCATAATAATAATGATCATGATAATATGAAGGTGAACTACTACTTGAAGAACTTCCTCCACCTCCACTACTTCCCGAGCCACTGCCACCACCAGCTCTAGCATAACAATTTCCTGTAAGTAAACATATCATAATTAGAAATGTTGAAATGATGATTCTTTTTTTCATACGTAACCTCCGTTTGATTTATTATAACATATCATTGACATCTAGAAAAAGAAGTATAAAATATAGTTTGAATTCAAACTATATAGGAGGCAACTATGTTAGAAGATAAATTTTATCATCAATTACTTAAATGTTTTAATCAACAAAAAAGATGGATTAATCAACAAACAAATCAAATTGATGTCTTACCTGGGCAAAGTAAGTTTTTACTTTGTTTAAAAGAATATGGTCCTTTATCTCCTAAAGAATTAGGTAATCATTGTTGTATTGATAAATCGACAACCACTACTTTATTAAATAAAATGGAAAAAATGAATTATATTGAAAAGAAAACTCAAAACCAGGATAAACGTTCTATTCAAATTCATTTAACCAAACGAGGTTATGAAAAAGCATTACAAGTTGAAAAAATATCTAATGAAAGTGAACAATTATTTCTATCAACACTTTCTAAAGAAGATCAAGTAAAAATTATACAACTACTTAAACAAATCAATTTATTTATGGAAGGAGAACTTAATAATGGAAACACAAAATAACTTTGCGATAGGAAGTATTCCTAAACATATTATGTCTATAGCTGGACCAATGATTGTCGCTCAACTAATAAATGTTTTATATAATGTTATTGATCGTATTTATATTGGACGTATTCCTCATGTAGCGACCCTTGCTATGGGTGGTCTAGGAATTTGTTTACCAATTATTTCCATTGTCATGGCTTTTGCTAATCTCTTTGGTATGGGTGGTTCTCCTTTATGTTCGATTGCTAGAGGTCAAGGTAAAAATGATGACGCTGAAGAAATCATGGGGAATTCTTTTGCGTTGCTTGTCATTTTTGGAATTATTTTGACCATTATTGGTTTTATCTTTAAAGAAGATATTTTATGGGCTTTTGGTGCCAGTAAACATACCATTAGTTATGCTTTAGACTATCTATCAATTTATTTAATTGGAACGATTTTTGTTTTAGTCAGTCTAGGAATGAATAGTTTTATTAATAGTCAAGGATTTGCGAAAGTAGGAATGATGACTGTTCTTATTGGCGCTGTTTTAAATATTGTATTAGACCCTTTGTTTATTTTTGTTTTACATATGAATGTTAAAGGAGCTGCTATAGCAACTGTGATTTCTCAAGGAATTTCTGCTTTATGGACCTTACAGTTTTTAACAGGAAAACAAACTATTTTAAAACTTAGAAAAAAATATTTTAAACTTAATTTCTATTATGTCAAACGTATTTTTTCACTAGGAACTGCTGGTTTTATGATGGGTATTACCAATTCGATTGTAACTATTGTTTGTAATTCTACGCTACAAGCTTATGGTGGAGATCTTTATATCGCCATCATGACTATCATTAACTCCATTCGTGAAATTGCTCAACTTCCTGGACAAGGAATGGCTAATGCTTGTCAACCTGTTTTAGGATACAATTATGGAGCCAAAGAATATAAACGTGTTTTATCAGGAATTAAATTTGTTACTATCGTTGCTTTTTTAATGATGTTTGTTATTTGGCTAGCAATTACCCTATTCCCTGAATTTTTCATTCAAATCTTTACACATAATCAAAAAATCATTAGTCATGGTATCACATCTTTACATCTTTATTTCTTTGGTTTCTTTAT
>OJNH01000878.1_pt1 | contig 25867 bp, 18 predicted proteins | sample 1597361 | NCBI WGS metagenome assembly OJNH01 (sample SAMEA2452136, study PRJEB22498) | human gut metagenome | biome: human feces; feature: human gut; material: feces | place: Australia | collected 2012
ACCAACTGGTGCACTCGATTCAAAGGCATCTGATGAGCTGCTTAGTTTATTTTCAGAGATTAACCGCACAGGACAGACAATTGTAATGGTAACGCATTCTGTCAAGGCAGCCAGTACTGCCGGACGTGTTTTATTTATCCGAGACGGTGAAGTTTTCCACCAGATTTACCGTGGAAATGATACTGATGAACAGCTGTATCAAAAAATTTCTGATACACTGACACTTCTTGCAACAGGAGGTGATCGCCGATGAAAACAGGATTTTACCCGAAGCTTGCCTTCGACGGCATAAGGAAAAATCGCAGGATGTATGTTCCATTTATTTGCACCTGTATTGGAATGGTGATGATGTTCTATATCATTTCTTATCTGCACTACAGTGATACAATTGCATCTATGAATGGCGGCCAGATCATGCGCTCTACGCTTAATCTTGGCAGCATTGTAGTAGGTATTTTTTCCTGTATTTTTCTGTTTTACACAAACTCCTTTTTAATTCGAAGACGAAAAAAGGAATTTGGTCTGTATCACATTCTTGGTATGGGAAAACTAAATATTGCACGCATTTTATTTTGGGAAACGCTTTTGACAGCAGTGATTTCTCTTGTTTTCGGCATAGGTTTTGGCATTTTATTTTCGAAGCTTGCTGAACTTGCCATGGCTCGTCTGACACACGCTCAGATTATTTATTCCATGCATATTTCACCAGACTCCATTTTATTTACACTAACTGTATTTGGCTGCATTTTTATTCTGCTGTTTTTTAATACACTCCGTCAGATTCATTTTTCAAATGCTATTACACTTGTTCAGAGTGAATCTGTCGGTGAAAAACCGCCAAAGGGAAATATCCTTTTAGGTCTTCTAGGTATGATTTGTTTAGCTGCTGCCTATTATCTTGCAGTAACAGTTGCAGATCCTGTATCAGCACTTGGCATGTTTTTTATAGCAGTTATTCTGGTAATCATTGGCACCTACCTTATCATGATCGCCGGCTCTGTTTTATTCTGCAGGCTGCTTCAAAAAAATAAGCGCTACTATTATAAGGCAAATCATTTTGTGTCGATCTCCTCGATGGTCTACCGAATGAAGAGAAATGGTGCCGGACTGGCTTCGATTTGTATTCTTGCTACGATGGTACTCGTCATGCTTTCCACTACAGTAAGCTTATACTTCGGTATGGATGATGTATTATCAAATCGCTATCCGTATCAATTTAATACAACTGTTTTATATAATTCCTTCGATACAATGTCTGATGAAAATACAGCATCAATTCGCAAGCTTGCATCTGATGCTATGGATAAATATGAATGTACACCATCCAATGTTTCTGATTATCGCTCTGCCTGTTTTTACGGCTATTTAATTGATAATGACTTTGTATGCGATACTCCGTTTGACAGCCATTCTGAAACAGCAAATTACCTTGAAGGCAAAATATTTTACTTCGTTCCACTTTCAGATTACAACAAAATGATGGGCACGAATGAAACTCTTGAATCTGATGAAGCGCTGCTTTTTTCAACTCGGGACTCTGCTTATAATGAAAGCACGATTTCCTTTGAACATGGCATGAAATATACAATCAAAAAGCAAATTGACAAATTTAGACCTTACGGCAATTCAATGGCAAATATTTCCACTACATTTGTCTTAATCGTTCCAGACATTCATGCGGCAGTTGATGCCATTGCAGCATTGCCTGGTAATGAAAAGTCCGTTTACTTTTATTGGCACTATAACTTTGATACCAACTTAAATCGTGATGATCAGATTTTACTGGCAAATGATCTTTCATCCACTATTTCTGATTTTTTCACACAAAGCTATAAACAAAACACAGGAATTAAAAGCTGCCAATTTGAAAGCCGCGCTGCCAATTATGAGGATTTCTTCGCTGATTTTGGTGGGTTGTTCTATCTGGCAATTGTCCTTAGCATTGTCTTCTTGCTAGCTGCTGTTTTGATTATCTATTACAAGCAGATTTCAGAAGGCTACGAGGACCAGGCACGTTTTGATATTATGCAAAAAGTAGGCATGACAAAGCGCGAAATTAAAAAGAGTATCAACTCCCAGCTTTTGACTGTATTTTTCCTTCCACTTGTCGGTGCCGGCATTCATCTGATTTTTGCCTTCCCGATGATTAGAAAAATCCTGTTGCTGTTTAATTTAACAAATCTGCATCTATATACAATCGTTACGTTAATCAGCTTTGGAGCATTTGCGCTCTTCTACACAATTGTGTACCGCATCACATCAAACGCATATTATCATATTGTAAGTGGTGCCTCTGACAGCAGATAATCTTGACTTTCTCACAAAAAATGTGTATTCTCTTCTTAAATTAGTGTAAGAAAGGAAGGAAAATTTTATGGGTTGCCTTGGAAATATTATATGGATGCTCTGCGGAGGTCTTGTCAGTGCACTAGGATATTTAATTGCCGGATGTATCTGGTGCATCACCATTGTGGGAATCCCGGTTGGCATGCAATGCTTTAAGTTAGCCGGCCTGGCACTTTTTCCGTTTGGAAAGGATGTTACATACGGTGGTGGACTTGGAAGCTTTTTACTAAATATCATCTGGGCCATTTTCTTTGGTATCCCGATTGCACTGCACTCTCTATTATGGGGCTGCATCATGTGTATCACCATAATCGGTATTCCATTTGGTCTACAGCATTTTAAAATGGCAAAGCTGGCACTGATGCCTTTTGGAACAGTTGTATATTAATTCAATCATACAAAAAAGCTTCGAGATCTCTTTCGTACAGAGCTCCCGAAGCTTTTTTATGTTTTTTACCCTGGTATCATTTTATCGAAGAATAATATAAACCGCATAAACTAAATACATTGCTACCATTGCAATTCCTTCTCTTCTGCTGATCTTTTTCTTTGTCGCTGCAAAAATCCATACAACAACTGAGAATACTACTAAAATGATAATATCAATCACATTTTCGCGAATCAGGCTGACTGGATTGATTGCAGATGCAATTCCAAGGACCATTAAAATATTAAAAATATTTGATCCGACTGCATTTCCTACTGCCATATCAACCTCATTTTTGCGCGCTGCTACAACAGATGTAACAAGCTCTGGAAGTGATGTTCCAATAGAAACAATAGTAAGTCCTACAAGCGTCTGACTCATTCCAAGATCAATTGCAATGCGGCTTGCCGTATCTACAGTCAAATCTCCGCCAATCGCAATTGCAATTGCACCGCCAACGATATAAAGAATGCTCTTAGGATATGACATTACCTTTAACTCTTCTGCGTCAAATTCGTCATTTGCTTCGACTTCTTTTCCCTCTGCTCTTGCCTTCATCGCACTTTTTATCATCAGTCCAATATAACCTGCGAAAAGGATAAGAAAAAGGATTCCATCAAAATGGCCAAGCGTCATGCCAGTTGCATCACCAACTGCAATCATTCCAAGACCAAGCAGCAATAATGCACAGATAATTGAAAACGGAATATCGCGCGTTACTGTCTCTCTTTGCACATAAATTGTAGAAAGAATAGAACAGACACCGATAACAAACATTAAATTAAAAATATTTGATCCGACTACATTACTGATGGCAAGTGTATTGTTATCTACTAAAGATGCAGTTACACTGACAGCTGTTTCAGGAAGTGATGTTCCCATTGCTACAATTGTTAATCCGATAATAATGGACGGCACTGCCAGCTTCTTTGCTACGCTTGAGCTTCCCTCCACAAAAAAATCCGCTCCTTTTACCAAAAGTGCAAATCCTACTACAAGAAGCAGAATTACAACGAAAAGCGGTGCACTGTTGATGAAATCACCCATCATTTCCTCCTTTTTTATTCCGCAAGATACGTTATTAACAAATAAAAAAGACCCATGTATGCGTACACTAAAAAAACGCATACATGAGTCTCATTCTTTAAGATTTGCCAGGCAAAAGCCGGGGTTGTTGACAAACCACGATTATCGCGAACTACTCCCTCACGGAATATTATTTTGTTTTTTAATTGCTAACTAACTTGTTAACGCAGAATACTATACCATATACACTAAAGGAAAGTCAATCACAAATTTTAATAACCATTCACCTTCGGGCTTTGTTATAAATATTGGCTTATCTGTAAACTATAACGTTAACTCCAGCCATCCGGCAGATACTTCTTTGTGTTTGCAACCATAGTGCGAAGCAGCTTGTCAGCATCATCTTTGCTGCAGGTAACAAGCGGATCACGGCGAAATGCACGAAACATAATATCGTAATCACATGTAAGTGCAGCCTTTAAGACATCCTCGTGGTTCATAACGTGCGGAAGCATCAGCTGTCTGATATCTTCTGTCAGATTTCCTGCAAATATAGGTGCGATGCTATCTCTTGAGAATACGGCATTTGTCTCTACTACTGCAGATGCTGGAAGATTTGGAATCTGACCTGCAGTATTTGGAATATTGACATTGCTGATCATGCGTGTCAGCCCGCACAGTGCCTTGATTAATAAAATACCTTCCTCGCCTGATGGAATTAATTCAACCTTTTCCTCACCAGATACAAGCTTTTTACTTTTTTCAAGACGCTTCTTTAAATCTTCTTTTCTCCATGCAACAGTTGTCAAACCAAACTTCCATGAAGCGACAGTTTCTGGATCTTTTAAATAAATCGGAGGCATAAACTCTGCCAGATGACGATCTCCTGCTGCTGCAATCCAGCCATATTTCTTGAACAAATCAAATTTTACGCGATGTGCACAGGAAAAGGTTGAGTTCATCCAATTTTTATCCTCCTCCTCAAAACCTTCCTCAAAGTGCTTTTCTATAAAGCTGCGATATACTGGGAACAAATCAATTCCTTTATAGGATGCACTATCAAACCATGTAAAATGATTAAGACCAAGTACATTTACTATAATTTCATCTCGTTTGATATCGGTGATGCCAAGCTCACACTCTGCAATTTGTGCCAGAAGTTTTTGTGTTCCAAATACTTCATGGCAACAGCCAAATGCTTTGATCTGCGGAAATACGTGATATAGGGTCTTTACACATAATGACATCGGGTTAGTATAGTTGATAACCCATGCCTGTGGCGCATAATCGCGAATTGCCTCTGCGATTGTAACAAACATCGGTATTGTACGCAGCGCACGTACCATTCCGCCAGGACCTGCTGTATCACCGACAGACTGATAGATACCATATTTTTCTGGCTCATGCACATCAGACTCCATCTCATCAAATGTACCTCTTTTAGTGTATCCGCCACAATATATTTCCACTTGCCTACTGCCTCTTCTCTTTCTGATATGCCATTTCCGATAATCTCATTTGCCTTTGCCGCTTCCTTGTCAATATCGTACAAAACGATTGTGCCGCCAAGTGCTGGTTCTAATGCCAAATCGCGCATAAATGTCCATGCCCATCCTCGTGAGCCGCCTCCAATATAGGCGATACGCAGATCCTTTACTGCATTATCCTTGTAAGTCATAGTTTTTCCTTCCTTTCTGTCATCATTTTCTTTCTAATATGAATACAATACGGTGCCTGCCAGCCAAGCATAGCTATCCATCCTGCAATACATGCAAATCCGACACCTACTAGTCCGATTCGCGGTACAAGTAAAAATGTAAAAATGACGCGAAATGTAATCTGGGTGAGCGTTCCATAAAGCGTCATCTTCATTTTTCCGACACCGCGCAAAAATCCCTGATGGGCGTTTGTAACACCTGGCAGCCAATAGAAAAATGCCATTACAGCAAAATAACGGCTTCCCTCTAAAAGCATCTGTTTGGAATCTCCAAACAGTCCAATCAGCTGCTTGTCAAATACAAGAAGCACTGCACATATAAATACAGCATAGCCCATCTCTAGCATAATGCCGCTTCGAAAACCATCCTTAATGCGCTTTGGCTTTTTCGCGCCATCATTTTGTGCTGTAAATGTCATCATTGCATTTGAAATACTTCTTCCTGGTACAAGTGCAAAATCTTCTATCTTGCCGACTGCATTAAATGCTGCCATTGCACCAACACCAAGCGTATTGATTGCCCCCTGAATCAAAAGTTTTCCAAGCGGCTGACTGCACTGCTGAAGTGACGACATACCACCGTACTGTACTGTCATCCATATCAATCGTTTATCTGGCTTAAAATGTTCTCTCTTTAGATGAAGAATCGGTACGCGAAAATAAACATAAATTACACAAAGCACTGCTGACACTGCCTCTGCAATCACTGTTGCCAAACCGGCACCAGCTACACCCATATGAAGCCCTGCTACAAACAGCACATCTAAGGCTCCGTTTAAGACAGAGGACAGCACCAGAAAATAAACTGGCGTTTTTGCATCTCCGACACTTCGAAGCGATGCCGCATAAATATTATAAAGACAAGTAAATGGCATTCCAACAAAGATAATATGTAGATAACTTTCTGCAAGCGGTAATATATCAGTCGGAGTCTGCATCAGCTTTAATATTCCTTCGGAAGCAATCAGACCTCCCACAAGGATAACTGCTGACATCCCCATCACAAGAAGAAGTGTCATTCCTACCTCGTGCTTTAATTCTTCCGTTTTTCCTGCACCAAAGCAATTACTCATAATTACGGATGCACCAATACATAGTCCTGTGACACCAAGAATCAGTAAATTCATGACTGGGTCTGAGGTGCCTACCGCCGCAAGAGCATCCTGCCCGGCAAACTGTCCCACCACAATCGAATCTACCATGTTGTATGTCAGCTGAAATAAATTTCCCCATATCAGTGGTATTGCAAATGCAATTAGCTGCTTCCATATTGTTCCTTTTGTCAAATCCTTAGTTGTTGTTTTCATTGATTTCTCCACCTACTGTAAAATCCGCTCAAATCGTTCAATCTTACAGCTATGCTCTTTTGTTTTTTTATCATAATTTATACCGATCAAAAGAATCTGTCCAGTATATTGCAAAAGTGACTGCGGATATTGTTTTTCCTTTATCTGGTTGAGAGCAGTCTGTGCGTTTTTATTCCATTTCAGTTCTGTTACTAACGCTGGATACTCATTTGCATATTCTTTTTTGGGAATAAATACAAAGTCAGCGAAACCACGTCCAGTTGGCAATTCCCGTATTGGCTTAAAATAATATTGCATTGCACTTAAATAGGCTATTGATAAAACGCAGCTCAGCGAATTTTCATTGTTATACTGTATTGCAGACACGTATTCGGTATGAATTTTTTCAATTTTTTCTGCTGTCGCTTCCTCATCCATATCAAGCGTTGCATCTAATAATTCTTCTGAATCCTGCAAAAAAAGATTTAATTCACTCCATTTTTTTCTTCGGACTGCGAACAGCAATTCCTGACGAATTTCCTCATTTGGAATATAGGCATACTGCATGTTCTGATTGTACGCAAGATAGCCAAGATGCACCAGAAGCGTCAGCACATCATCTTTATCTACAAAATTAACCATATCGTTCTGGAATGAATTCACATTAATCTGCGTAGTCGCACCTGACAGCATTTCTATCACTGCAGTCTTTAAACCATCAAAATTCATATTGATAAATGGTACAATTGACTCATATGTTCCTGTCTGTGACCAATAGCTTTGAAAGCTTTTATTTATCATTGCATTGACTACTGCATTCGGATTATACACATGATAGTCTCCTAATTCATATCCATCGTACCATCGTTTTACCTCACGAAAATCCACACCAAACTGCTCGCATAATTTTCCTACTTCTTCCTCGGTAAAACCGATGTATCTTGCAAGTACACCAGGCGTAATCATTGTAAACTGCATGAAATTATTGAGAGCAGATTGTGTTTTTAGCTTTTTGATTGGCAAAATTCCGGTCAGATATGCTAGTGCAATAAACTTAGTAGGTTCGCTGCCCTTGAACATTCCGCGCAAAAAATTAATATAATCCTGCAAAACAGCTTCATTAGCAGCCTCATCTCTAATCAGAACATCCCACTCATCAATTATTACAATAAATTTCACACCTGTCTGTGCATTGATACAAGACATTGCCCCATATGCAGTACGAATACCATCTAGTAAAATCTGCGGATATATCTCTTTTAATTCCTCAATCACATGATAATTCAGATATGATACGGTCTGTTCTGCCGAACCAGCATCCATCATGCACCATTGTATATCCAGATAAATCACATCATATTGATTCAAATGTTTTTTGTAAGAATCACTCTTTGCAATTTCATATGATGCAAATATAGAATCAGAATCACAGCCTCTGCTATAATATGCGCAAAGCATATCAGCAGTAATGGATTTACCAAACCGCCTTGGCCTGCTGCTGCAAATCAAAGCCTGTTTTGTATTGATCACACTATTTGTGTATGCCAAAAGACCTGTTTTATCCACATAAATCTGCGAGTTTACTGCCACCTCAAATGCAGTATTTCCCGGATTAACAAACCTTCTCATATTGCGCACCACCTTTCTTAAAAACGTAATATCCCATTTTTATTTTGGAAACCTTTATCTGAGATTATTTCTCATATTTTGCCATGTGATTTTATTTTATCGTAACTATTCAGAACCCCATTCGCAAAATCGCATCTTCGATGCTTCTATTTTGCTCATGTGGTTACCTCGCCATATAAAATTGCTATTCTGTCTGAATGCAAGCATTCACAGAAAGCAATTTTGCATGGCTCTGAATAGTTACATTTTATCAAATTTTGAATAACTCGGCAATACAAAAACGGGCAGCTTTACGCCGCCCGAATTTTATCTTTTTAATTTTAGTTTTCCTCTCCCATAAAGATTGATGCAAGTGGTGAATCCTTTGGAAGAATCAATGTCTTATCACTTCCGATCATGGCTGTCTTTGCTGCCTCTAATGCACGGTCAAATTCATAAAACTCTGCTCGCTCTGGCGTGTTATACGCATCTCCTAAAATACGCATGTACTCGCTTTCGCCTTCTGCTATTGTGTTTGCTGCCTCTGCCTTTGCATCTGAAAGCATAATAGAAATCTCTTTGTCTGTGCTGTTTCTGATTTTCTTCGCCTCTGAATCACCTTCTGCTTGATAGCTTGCAGCGATCTGATTACGCTCTGAAATCATACGCTCGTATACGGCTGCCTTGTTGTCCTCCGGCAGATCAAGCTGTTTGATCTCTGCCATTAAAATCTTTACGCCATAAGAGTCCATTGAATTTCCGACCTTACTCATAATAAGTTCCTTTAATTCGCCGTCTCTTGCAGCAATGACTTCATTTTGCGTCAGGGTGCTGATTGCATTTTTTGTTGCGTTAAATACAGCAGCATCAATACGGCCTTCAGCGTTACTTACAGAACGATTTAATGTCTTTGAAAACAATATAGGATCACTGATCTGCCATAATACATAGCTGTCTGCAATCATTGTTTTCTTATCCTTTGTGATGACATCCGACGCTGCCATATCATACAAAAGAATTTCCTTTGGAAGTGTCTGTTCGCTGTCTAAAAACGGAACCTTGAAGCTTAATCCAGCCTCTGTTTTAATACTGTTAATTTTTCCAAATCTCATAATTAATGTATATTCATTTTCCTTTGTCACTACAAGTGATGACAGCCCGCAAATGACTGCCACAAAAGCTGCGACTCCTATTACAATTCGTTTTGTTGTCTTTTTCATGTAATGTTTCCTCTCTTTTTTACTTACTTGTTGAGCTGCTGTCTGCTGGAGACGCACTGCTCTGTACGTTTTGTTCGCTCACAGAATTTAATTGCTCATGAAGCATTGTTGTCGTGGAATCTGTTCCATCAATAATCACACGAAGCTGCGGCAGGATACCCTCCATTGCCTCGTAGAACATTCTCTTTTTAGTAACTTCTGGATTTTTCTCATATTCCTCAAACTTAGCATTAAACATAGCTACCTGCGCATTTGCCTCATTGATTCGCTCCTGCTTTGTTGCTTCTGCTTCCTGTAAAATCTGATCGGCATCGGCCTCCGCTATTGGCAGCTTTTCATTTCGATACTTATTTGCATTGTTTATGCTTGTTTCTTTTCCCTGCTTTGCCGTCTCAACTGCCTTAAATGCCTCCATGACTTCTGCTGTCGGCGGCTCTGAATCCTGAATGGAAATATTCACAAGCTGCAGACCAACATTATAAAGATCAAGCTGCTCAGTAATCATTTCTTTAATTCTTGACTGAATCTCGCCCTTTCCTGTTGTCAAAACAGAATCTACATCATAATTGCTGATTGCGGCACGAATACAGCTTTGCGCAATGTTCTGCAAAATAAGATCTGGATCTTTCGATGCATACACGGCCTTTACAGGATCAGATACACGATATTCAAGATAAAAGTCCACATCGACGAAATTAAAGTCGGATGTAATCATAATAGATTCATCTGCTATCACATCATTGTTCTTGTCGTAACCGATACGCAGACTCTGAATCGTCGTGTTCACCTTTGTTACATGCTGCACGAATGGAATCTTAAAATGAAGTCCCGGATCAGTAACTGCATGGCTGACACCAAATGTAGTCACAACTGCCTGCTCCTGTTCATTAATCGTATAAGTTGCATTTCCTGCACCCGCTGCACAGACAATGACAACTGCCGCTGCCACTCCTGCAATCGCTCCTTTTTTCTTTTTGCTCATTTTGTATTCTCCTTTTCTTCTGGACCTTGGTATGTATGACATAAAGGGTTTGATAATAAAAAAGACCCTTACTGCATGGCAAATACACACATGCAGTAAAAGTCTTGCTATTCATATCTGCGGATCTTCTGATCGTCCTGACGCCTGATATTATACCCGGGTACCAGCTACTCCCCTTTACTTGTATCGTAGTATAGCAAATTGTTAATTCTTTGTCAAGGCTTTCTTTGCTTATTCAAACACTTATTCAAACACTTTCTTTATACTGCTATAATGCAGAAAAATTCCCTGTTTGTCTAGTTCCTTGATCTCATCGAGTGTTGCTAAGCGATACCCCATTGTCTCTTCTTTTTGAAGCTTTAAATCGCTCTCTTTAAAATCAAGTTCAAAACGGTACACATCGACAAAATAATTATCGCCTTCGTCTGGGTTGTCACGGCGATATGTAAAGCGATAGCCATCAGGGCAACCTGACACATCAAGACCTGTCTCTTCACGGATTTCTCTTACAACTGCCACTTTGGAATCCTCGCCTGCCTGCACAGCACCGCCGGAAACCTCCCACCATCCTGGAGCCCAAGCCTTTGTCATGACTCTTCTTGTAATTAAAAAGCGTCCGTCTGGGCGATGAATGACACCGAGCACGGTCAGATGATACTCACCGTTTTTTAAATTCCAGTCATTTCTCTTCATTGTGCGTCCGGTTTGTTTTTTGTCTGAATCGTAAATATCCCAAAATTCCATTTTACTGTTTTCTCCTCATCTAACCTTTTTGTACAGCAATACCTCAAATGTCTTTTCCATCACTATCTGATGTTAATTTAAGCTATCAGTAAAAACCGCAGTTATGCCTTCCGTGTTCTTTTATGTAATACAGTGCCGTATCTGCATCATTAGAAATTGAACCATTTGGATTTTTTCTATCTGAGAATGCCACACCAACACTTAAAGACACTGCCGGAAGACTATCTGTTGGATTGCTCAATTCCTCGTTTGCTTCCTCAATCTTCTTTTGGATCGTGCAGCGTTTATCACTTGCTGAATTGACCATGATCACTGCAAATTCATCTCCGCCGATTCGGCATACGTAATCAATATTTCGAAATTGTTTTTTTAAGACAGATGCTACCTTTCTTAAAATCTGATCACCTATTCCATGACCAAAAGTATCATTTACCGCTTTGAATACATCCACATCTACAAGAATCAGCGCAAATGGACTCTCGCCTGTTTCGTAAATATGAATAAGCTTATTGAAGGAACCTCTGTTTAACAGATCTGTCAGTGGATCATGCTCTGCCTCATGGCGAATCAGCTTTTCTGTCTCCTTATTCGCTACATAAATTTCATTATACGTGACAGCAAGATTTTGCAATTCAACAGCCCCTATTACCGGCAAGATTTCACCAAGCTTAATGCTTTCATCGTAACTGATAAGCGGCTTTACAATCAGCCGGCGCATCATTACATATGAGCTTATCATAAGAATCACCATTAAAACAATTCCGATTTGTAATTTTGAATACATGCTGGAAAAAATCGTCATAGTTTTTCCCTGATAATGTCTTGTCTGTCGAATCAATTTTGTTTCACAGTTTGTCACTTCCTCGGCGATTATATCTTTCATTTCCTGATACGTTTTCTCAGTGACAAGATGCTGTGCCTTTTCTATTTTCTCATCATCAGACAATTTTTCATCCTCTTTGGAAAGTTCTACTGCCTTGATTTCGTCCGGCCAACTGCTTTGCAAGACATCATTTGCCTCACAGACAAGGCGCATGGCATAGTACTCTGTCGTCATGAGTTCCAATGAACTGTCCAGAGCAGCTTTTAATGCTGAAAAGGATGATGTCCTGTCAAAATAATTTTTGAATATATCAAGCGCTTTTTCCCGGCTCTTAACCTGATTAGACTCAACAAAATATGCGTCCATATATGATGTGTCGCCTGTCATGACATACATTCTCACCTGTTCGGTGAGATAATCAGCGCCTTTTTCAAACTGCTGCACTGCTTTTTCGCCTTGAATGTACTGCTCTGTTGACTCATTTAGTGCAAAAAACTCATTCTCGCCCTGTATTATAAGAAAGACAAATGCTAGTGCCAAAAGCAGTGTAATCCAAAGTCCCACACAGCTTACTTTTCGTATCTCAATTTTCCTTTTGGCCCTCATCCCTTCTCCTTTCAACATTTTTATACGCATTCTGCATCATTTTATTTTTACATGTTGCATTGTATGCAGCAGCAAAAAGGATATACAAACTGTCACACAAATCATAATACGTAACTATTCAGAACCCCATTCGCAAAATCGCATCTTCGATGCTTCTATTTTGCTCATGTGGTTACCTCGCCATATAAAATTGCTATTCTGTCTGAATGCAAGCATTCACAGAAAGCAATTTTGCATGGCTCTGAATAGTTACCATAATACCATGATTTTCTGTCAAATTCAATATTCACACGTCATTCACCTTCGGGATTTGCTGTAAGTATTGGCTTATCCGTTAACTGTAATTTTATACGTTCCCTTTGAGAAATCGACTTCTACGCATGTACCATCTGCGAATGTACTCTGCTGGCGAAGACCTGTTTTGTCGAGAATACGGTGGCTGACTAACTCACTATAGGCTACGTGTTCATGAAGTGATGCTACCTGCTCGCAGCGTTTCTTTTGCTCTTCTTCTGTGAAATCGCTGCCTGCTCCAAATGCACCGTCTGTTCCATTGTAAGCACCATTTCTGTCAAAATATGGTGCGCCTCCGTTAATAAGTGCATAGAGCATGTAATCTTCATTTTCATGTTTTTCCATCATCCACGGAATGATTACGCAGTCATGATATACAAGATTAAATAATGGCACTGGGATTCCCTGTTTTGGTTCTTCTGGACGGCGCATCATAAAATCATATGGCGCATAGTGGCAGAAAACAAGATTAGCGACTGACCAGTCTGCTACCTCCTCGGAACTTGACAGAATATTTTGTGACAACAAATATGCAAAGCAGCGGCTTCTAAATTCCAGACATTCCTTTCTTGTCATTTTGTGATGCGGCTCAAAGCATTCATCTGGCTCGTTGCATGTAAATACATCAAGATAAGCGCAGTCAAGCTTTATATCATGAGCTGCCAATTCCAAGAAATTTCTCTTTACATAATAAGGTGCCTGTGTTGCACAAAGATATGTCTGATTGCCGCCCGCCCAGTTTGCATGAGAAGGAATGGAGCCATCTTCAAGATGAATGGCTGATGATTCATCATAAGTACTGGCACGGAAATAATAATCACGATACTGATCATGGGTTCCAAAAACATAACCGCAGTCATGAATTGTATCACAAAGCTCCTTCATGCCTTCCCAGCCGCCTGCTTCAATACATGCCGGAAGATAATCTGGATGCTCGTTGTCATATCCTGGATCTCCCCAGCCATCTAAATGAAGATAAAGCTTCTTAATTCCAAGCTTTTCATAGCAGTGACGAATCTGCTTAGTACGCACTGCAAAAGGTGTTAAATGATTGTTTTTCTCAGGCGCTTCTGGATCAAAAAAGCGGGACTCTGGCTGAACACGTGTCTTAATACCTGCATGAACAAACATGCTTCCTACTAATTTCTCGACATCTGCGCGCGCTGCCTTTTCACGAAGAGTGTGAAAGGTTCCCTGTTCCTTTGTATAATTTCTATAAAACTTACACATGGTATTGTAATCACAGTCTTTTTCAAAATGATACAATAAGGTTCTGCGATAGCGCATTGAACCAAGTGATTTATAAAGTACCATACCCACACTTGTCTGTGCTTCGCCTGATTCATGAGCAGCACGGTAGCCTGCATCCTCTGGCTGCTCACATATTGCAATATAGCCGTTTCTATCTTTAATCTGGGAAAACCATGGCATATATGAGCCTTCCGTACACATACGGCCATCAAATGGCACTTTTCCCAGCGTTGTTTCCCAGCCATTTGGAATAAGTAAACCTTGTCCCCAGTTTAAGAGCGTATACCAATCTTCACTATCACACATAAAATCCATTGCACCCGGCCACACAACTTCATCCATGCCAGATGCCGGCTCTGTGATCGGAATCCACTCAAAATGAACATCACCTGTCGATAATTCAATCCAGATATATGTCTCAAAACAAAGCTCTGGCACTTGCTCAAAATTTTCATAATGGCTCACAAGTCCGAAACCTATTCCTGTATCATATCTTTTATGTGAGACGTTTTTAGCCTCTGAAAAAAGCACATCTTTTCCATTATACTTAAAATAAGGCTGATAATTATGCTGCCAAGTCCATTTCGTGCCATCTGCGTAAATATCGCAGTGCAGCGTCTCCTCATGAAAATCAAGTTTTATTATGTTATCTTTTATTGTAATCATAAATTCTCCCCTATCTAATCTCAAATATAGTTTTTGTGACAACAAGGCAGATGCCGTTTTGCACCTGCCTTGCATTTTTTGAATTTAAAACAATTTAGATATTTCTTACATTCCCTTTGCTGCATCCACACATGCGTCCATGGCCTCGATCACAGCACTTCTAAGACCTTCCTTTTCTAATACACGGACTGCTTTAATTGTAGTTCCTGCCGGTGAGCATACCATATCCTTTAACTCACCCGGATGTTTTCCAGTCTCTAAAACCATCTTTGCGCTGCCCATAACTGCCTGTGCAGCAAATTTATAAGCCTGCGCACGCGGCATGCCCTGCTCTACTGCTGCGTCTGCCATAGCTTCAATAAACATAAATACATAGGCAGGACTTGAACCACTCACACTGGTTACGGCATCCATCATAGTTTCTTCAACCACTTCACATTTGCCAAAACTATTAAAGATAGACTGAACACAAACTTTATCTTCTTCAGTAACCAAATCATCAAACGAAATGGCACTCATCGCAGATAATACCAATGCGGGCGTATTCGGCATCGCCTTAATCACCTTTATATCTTTGCCAAAGTATGTCTTCACATCTAAAATAGTTACACCTGCCGCAATATCCACAATAATCACATCAGATTTGACACTGTTCTTGATTGTTTCAATCACCTTTGGATAGTGCTTCGGCTTCACGCTCAACACCAATACATCACTATTTTGTGCTACTGTTTTTTCATCTAAACTCGTTTCGACTCCATACTTTTCATGTAGTACATCTAAATTTTCCTGGTGATGATCACACACCCAAACTGTATTAAATACATGGTTCTGACAGATTCCTTCAATCATGGCTTTACCCATGTTTCCAGCTCCAATAAAACCTATTGTTTCTCTCATAATCCCCTCCTTAAATCGAATATGTCTTTCTTCTTGAAAACTCTTTTTGTTTACCCTCATTCCAATCCTCTAAGTTTCGATAATATCCTGAAACACGAGAATAGACCTCGGTTGATTTTGAACATTTTGGGCAAATATCTTGATGACCCAATAGATAGCCATGTTCTTCGCAAACCGAATATGTTGGCGTAATTGTGAATACAGGCACATCGTAGTTTTCATAAATAGTCTTCACAAGTAGGGCAACCATTTTCCAATCCGCTATCCCATAATCAATGAAGACTGGAAATGAAGTGGCTCCACTATATTGATTTTGAAAATCTTGTTGTATATGTAAAGCTTCAAAGACATCATCCGTACTGGCGACATCTAAATGCGTTGAATTCGTATAATATCCATGACTTTGAATTTCTGGATACAATTCCTTATCAATTTGGGCAAAATGCGTACATACACTTTCTGCAGGTGTAGCCTCTAAATTAACTTTTTGACTTTGATTTAAAAGTTTGTGATTTAAAAACTCTAACACTTCCATGGAAAAAGTTTGTGCATCAAAATCCATCAAATCCTTCTTTAACCATTTCGCATTCAAACAAGCCTCATTCATACCCACAATACCTAAAGTACCATAGTAATCATTAAAATCCGATATATAGGCCTTGGTATATGGATATAAGCCGGCCTCCAACAATTGATTCAACACTTGTCGCTTGACTTCAAAAGAACGAAGGGCCACATCACTTAAATTATCTAAACGCTTAAAGAAATCTTCCTTACTACTTGAAAGATACGCTAAACGCACTATGTTTAATGTCACAACCCCCATACTTCCACATAAAGGTTTATAGCCAAAATATCCTTCCACATCTTGTTTTTCTTTTGTCAAAAAATAAGGCGTTCCATATTTGGCACAAGCCTTAAACAACTCTTCTTCGTGCATCCAATCAAAATCTGGATTTAAGTAAAGGGCAATAATTGGAAATTGAAAACCACGACCTGAAATATCTCCCTTATTGATAACTTCAAATAAGGCATCGTGAAGAATCTTCATTTCCTTTTGACAATCTCCATATGTAAAATCACATTCTCGACCGGCTACAATTGCCTTTTTGTTTATAAATTCTTGCGGAACATTCCAATCCAAAGTAATCTGACTAAAAGGAGCTTGGGTACCCCACCTTGAAGGAATATTTATACCATATATAAAGCTTTCTAGACAATCACTGACCATCTTGACAGATAGCTTGTCCTGATGAATAAAAGGTACGAGTAACGTATCAAAATGTGCAAATGATTGGGCACTGGCCCATTCATTCTGCATGATTCCTAGAAAGTTGACCATCTGGTTACATAACGTTGATAAATGCTTGGCAGGAAGGGATGAAATCATCTTATTCACAGAAGGAAGTCCTTTTAAAATTAGATTTTCTAAAGACCAGCCTGCACTGCATCCCGTCAACATATTGATATTATGAATATATAGATCCCCATTTTTATGTGCGTTGGTAATTTGGGCATCATACACTTCACTCAACCAATAATTCGAAGTGATCATACCTGAATTGGATAAGATCAAACCACCCACAGAATACGTTGCCATGGAGGTTTCATCTTCCAAAGAAATATTATCGTGTAAATACGAATTGACTAAATGAATATATTCATTGGCCGTCGATTGAATCTTACGTACATTTTCTCTTTGTTTACGATATAAAATATATGTCTTTGCGACCGGATAATAGCCAGATTCTGACAACGTTTTTTCAACACTATCCTGAATCATTTCTACACTAATGCGATTGTCTTTGATCTTCGTTTGAAAATCAGCCGTGGCTCTAAGTACCAGTAATTTGATAATCGCATCGTCTTTTTCCATATGTAAAGAATCAAACGCTTTGGATATGGCCGAAAAGATTTTTGACGAATCAAAACCAACTATGGATCCATCTCTTTTTTCGACTTCGATCATGCTTGATCCCCCCTTATCTTTACATGTTTAACATACTTTTCGAATATCTTTTTATATTTTAAAACAACTTCAAAACTAGGACGATGCAACGAATGATCAATGGTCGTTTCACTATCTTCAAATGGCTGTAAAATCACTGTATCCACGCCTTGGATCCATTGTCCTAATTCTTCTATCGTTGCTTGATTATGCAATTCATCTACCAAAGTTACACAAATGTCATATGGTACAACTGATTGCTTCAACAAATCTAAAGACTTCTCAATATCCTTTAGATCCATATCCTCAACCCCACACGTTTTCGCATAGGCACTCGGCGCATTTTTGATATCTAGACTGACATGATCTACCAATTTTTGTGCAAGGATTGTTTTTAAACGTTCATAGAACATACCATTCGTATGAATCTTAATTTTATAGTTTAAAGTCTTGGCATACTGTAGAAAGGAAACAACCCCCTCATGCATCAAAGGCTCTCCTCCCGATATATAAATGCCATCTAAATCTTTGCGATGACTCTCTAAATATTCATTGATTTTTTCCGTAACGATCGGATACATGTTTTCTTTTAAATACACCAAATCTCTTGAATGACAATACGGACACTTTAAATTACATCCCCCTGTATATAAAGAACAACTCAAATGTGAATCATAATCCGATAAAGATAATTTTTTTAATTTATAAAACTGCAGATTGGTCTGCTCCAAATCTGCATAACTTCTGGCATGATTGGATAAAGTCTGATAAAACGTAGAAAAAACTTCAATCTGCTCTGCCGTTAGATCTTGTGTAATGTGATGCCACCAGTCTCTACGAATCCCATAGATTTCAGATATATGTTTTTTGGTGAGTGCCGTCGTATATAATTCTTTAACACGCTTATCTTTGGCACTTGTTAAGATGGAAACATAACCCAACGTATTCAATTTTTGAACATTTTTTGTGACCGTACCCTTGTCATATCCACCAACCTGTACGATTTGTTGGAGGGAAATACCTTCATTCTCATAGATTTCAATCAAGATTGGAAGCTGGGCATAACTCAAATTCAAATCTTGCAGCATCTTATCATAATATTTCTGTGTACTTCGATAGAGGATACTTGAATCCATCAATAAATCATTTTGTTTTTCCATACAAGTATTATAAGGTATTTTGATAAAGAAAAAAAGGACCGAAGTCCTTTTGAGATTATTGTGGTTTTGCGTCGAAATGTTCATCACGAACTACAACGTCGTGAGCTCCACCTTCGACAATACTTGTACTTGATACTAATGTAACCTTCGCATCTTTTTGAAGTTCAGGTATTGTTAAGCATCCACAGTTACACATTGTATGACGAATCTTAGATAAAGATAGACCTACATTGTCTCTTAAGCTACCTGCATAAGGAACATATGAATCAACACCTTCTACGAAAGACATTTTCTTGTCTCCACCAACATCATATCTTTGCCAGTTACGAGCACGAGCACTACCTTCGCCCCAGTACTCCTTCATGTAATTTCCGTTTACACTTACAATCTTATTTGGAGCTTCTTTGAAACGAGCAAAGTAACGACCCAACATAACGAAGTCAGCACCAAATGCCAATGCTAATGTGATGTGGTAATCATGTACAATACCACCATCTGAACAAATTGGAACATAGATTCCAGTTTCTTCAAAGTATTCATCACGAGCTTTCGCAACATCAATTGTAGCTGTAGCTTGTCCACGACCAATACCTTTTTGTTCACGAGTGATACAGATAGAACCTCCACCGATTCCAATCTTAATAAAGTCAGCTCCTGCATCCGCTAAGAAACGGAAACCATCTCCATCTACAACGTTACCAGCTCCAACTTTTACGCTGTCACCATAGTGTTCACGGATCCATTTAATTGTTTCAGCTTGCCATGCAGAATATCCTTCACTTGAATCAATACATAAAACATCTACACCAGCTTCTACTAAAGCAGGTACACGAGTCGCATAGTCACGTGTATTGATACCAGCACCTACAATGTAGCGCTTTTTATCATCCAATAATTCATTTGGATTATCTTTGTGTGATTCATAGTCTTTTCTGAAAACGAATGCCTTTAAGTGTTGTTCTTTATCAACGATAGGCAACTGATTTAATTTGTGTTCCCAGATTAAATCGTTTGCCTCAGACAATGTAATATCTTCATCTCCGACGATCAATTTTTCAAATGGTGTCATAAATTCCTTAACCAAGATCGAATGATCCATACGACTTTCGCGATAATCACGACTTGTTACGATACCTACTAATTTACCATCTGCTTGACCATTGTCAGTAACAGCCATTGTTGAGTGTCCTGTCTTAGTACGAAGAGCAATTACATCCTCTAATGTTGCTTCAGGGCTAATATTTGAATCGCTGCCAACAAATCCAGCCTTAGTCGATTTTACTTTACGAACCATAGCGGCTTGAGACTCAATTGTTTGACTACCGTAAATAAAACTTACTCCACCCTCACGTGCAAGTGCACAAGCCATTTCTTCACCGCTAACAGCCTGCATTACAGCACTTACCATTGGAATATTTAAAGATAGTGCAGGTTCTTCACCTTTTTTGAATTTTACTAAAGGCGTTTTCAAACTCACCTTATCCGGTGTACAATCCGGACCTGTGTAACCAGGAATCAATAAATACTCACTGAACGTTCTAGATGGTTCTTCAAAAAATTTTGCCATTGTTTATCTCCTTCTCAATTTAACCTATATTATATGTTTTGAGTTCTACGCCGTCAAGCCAAATTGACAAACGACGACACTAAATGATGCAATATGAATATCCTGTGTTTCTAGCGCATTGCTATTTCCATCATCAAACAAGACTCTAGCTTCTTGTTCCAAATGATAATCATAAGGAATGTTCGTTGGATTAAAGAAAGCCACACAATGATCATCCCCTTTTTGACAAGAATAGACTAAGACTTGATCATAGATCGAATCAAATTGAACACCTTTTTCGATGTCTTCAACCGTGCTCAATCTAAAACAAGGATGTTCTTTACGAAGCTGAATCAATTCCTTTGTACGCTCTACAATTTCAATATGATGATCCCTTCTTTGATAATCAACACGATTGTAGTTATCCGAACGATTGTATGTATTCCCTAAACCTTGTTTAGTGCGACCAAACTCTTGACCACAATGAATAAATGGAACCCCTTGTGCAAGTAATACCATCGCATTGGCCATGATCTGTCGTTTTTCTCTTAAATCACGACTCTCCCCATGACAACATACTCTGTTTTTATCCCACAACGTATGATTATCATGACACTCTACATAGTTAATGACTTTCGCTGGACTATCAAACACATGGTCCATACAGCTTGCGGCCATTACACATTTTACTTGATAGAATAAATCGGCTTGTCCTGACGCAAAGCCTTTTCGTGAAAGCTCATCATTCGATCCACGAACAACTTCACGGAAACGATCCGAGAAATGACCAACATGTGGCATCTTAGCTTGATTCAGTTGCGAAGCACGAATCTCTTCCGCCACAAAGCTTGGCATATTCCAGCCTTCCCCATAAATCATAAAATCCGGTTTCAATTTTTTACATTCTTCACTAATTTCATTCATTAAGTTATAATCTAGAATTCCCATTAGATCAAAACGGAAACCATCCACATCAAATAACTCAATGATCTTCTTACAAGTTTCTAAAAAATATTTACGTGCCATATATGGCTGTGTATCAATATCATTGCCACAGAAACTTCCATTCGAAAATTCACCTTCACGATTCATTAAGAAATAATAATCGGGCACCATATTTTCTAACGCAAAATTTTCTTTGACATACACATGATTAAACACTAAATCCAAATTCACTCGAATGCCTGCCTTGTGGCAATCATGCACCAAATTCGCAAACTCCTCGATACGTAACTTCGCATTCTTTGGATCTAGTGAATAGGCCCCTTCCAAACAACGATATTGTACAGGATCATAGCCCCAGTTATAGAAAATATTTGGATACACTTCATCCACACTGCCAAAGTCAAATACAGGCATCAATTGTACGTGTGTCACACCTAATGATTTTAAATAACTAAAACCCGTATTGTGTGCTTTTGTGATTTCATTTTCTTCCGTAAATCCCACAAATTTTTTTGGATGACTCACACCAATTCCAGTTTGACTTGTCATATCACGAATACTTGCCTCATATATAATCGCATCGCATTCACTATCCATTGGCTTCAACTTGACTTTTTTTGGAAGTTTTAAACTCTTAGGATCTACAATCACACTGTATTGGCCATTCGGACCACTAAAACAAGTATAAGGATCTGTTACCCCTTTATATTCTCCATTCACACGTACTAAGTAAGAATAGTGAACTCCATTTAAATCTTTATTGACAGTAAGCGAGAAAACCCCTTTATCCTGTCGAGCCATCGATTCAACGGTTTTCTTGCCATTTAAAACATAGCCTACATTCACAGCTAATGCGGTGGGTGCCCATACTTTAAAGGTTGTCTTTTCCGGTGTATATGTAACTCCTAGATCCTCTTTTTCATACATGTACTCTTTCGCAAAACGCTCTGTTTTAACAATATGAGAGTATTTGGCAACACAAGTTTTACAATGTTCATCATACACAGTGTATTCTTGACCCATTTGCAAATTCCCGTTTAAAGACAATGAATAATGCGTATATCCATTGTATAGATCACTTTGAGACTGAATCGTCAACGGAATAATACGATCCTTTGTATCTTTCATATGGAAAATACGACTTTTTCCACCAAAAAAATTTTTGGACATATAAACATCCAAACAATTGTAATCATCTAAATAAGCTTCATATGGCTCCTTCATTCGCATATGTAGTATTCCTCATTTCCTTTTATTTTACGTATCTATTGTAACATGTATACAGACAATTTTTTAAAAAAATGTTAAACTACTTCATAGAGGTGAACAAAATGAGTACATATCGTATAGAAGAAGATTGCTTAGGACAAATCAAAGTCGAGGCTGACAAATATTGGAAATCCCAAACCCAAAGAAGTTTAGAGAATTTTAAGATTGGACAGGAATTAATGCCTGCCTCTTTGATTCATAGTTTTGCGATATTGAAAGAAGCATGTGCCAAGGCCAACCTTCATTTCAATAAAATTACTGAAAAACAATGTGAAGCCATTGTCGAAATCTGTCAAAGAATCGAAAACGGACAATATTTAGACCAGTTCCCTTTACATGTCTGGCAAACAGGTTCTGGAACACAAACCAACATGAATGCCAATGAAGTCATTTCCATGTTAGGAAATGAATACGCAAAGGAAAACATTCTCCATCCAAACGATACGGTTAACGCATCCCAAAGTTCAAATGATACCTTCCCGGCTGCGTTACATATCATGGTCGCACAAAAAATCAATGCTGAGCTACTTCCACAATTGGATTTAATGATTCATCAAATCAAAAAACTAGAAGAAGAAAACGAAGGCATTATTAAAATTGGTAGGACTCATCTTCAAGATGCCACTCCATTATATTTCTCACAAGAATTAAGTGGATACCGTTCTATGATTGAGCATAGTAAAGCTCAAATTATCGATAGCTTAAAATATGTGTATGAACTAGCTTGTGGTGCAACCGCTGTAGGTACAGGAATCAACTGTCCAGAAGGTTTTGATGAAGTCGTCACAAAGCTCATTTCTGAAAAGACACATCTTCCTTTTGTACCAGATTCAAACAAATTCCATGCTCTAACAAGTAAGGATGCCATGGTATATACAAGTGGGGCTTTAAAAGGTCTTGCCTCTAACTGTATGAAGATTGCGAATGACATAAGATGGCTTGCCAGTGGCCCAAGAAGTGGCATTCATGAAATTGATATTCCAAGCAATGAGCCAGGATCTAGTATTATGCCAGGTAAAGTCAATCCAACTCAATGTGAAGCCTTAACTATGGTTGCCGTACAGGTCATGGGAAATGATACGGCGATTGGTATTGGGGCAAGCCAAGGAAACTTTGAATTAAATGTCTTTATGCCATTGATTGCCTACAATATGGATCAGAGCATTCAATTATTAAGTGATGCGATTCACTCATTCACCATCCATTGTTTAGATGGTTTAAAGGCCAATAAAGAAACTATGGATAAAAACTTACATAACTCATTAATGTTAGTCACTTGTTTAAATCCAGTGATTGGCTATGAAAAAGCAGGACATGCAAGCCAACATGCCTTCAAAAATAACTTAACTTTAAAAGAAGCCATTTTAGATTTGGGTTATTTGACGAGTGAAGAATTCGATTTGTATGTGCAACCCGAAAAAATGATTCATAAATAGAAAAAAAGGTATTTATTCCTACATGATAGGACTAAATACCTTTAATATATTTCGATATACTTTCACAGCTGGATTTGTGTTTACACATTCCTCTAATGAAACTTCATGTGAGACTTTGAATATCTCTTCAAAGTCATTTTTTATATCTGTTAAACAAGTAGTTTCATGCATCCATACACCACATTCATAATGTTGATAATACGATCTAAAATCCATATTCACTGTGCCTACTAAAGCACTCGAATCATCAACGATACAAACTTTGCCATGAATAAATCCAGGTGTATATTCGTAAATTTTAACACCTGCTTTGATCAATGTATCAAAGTTGGCTTTTGTGACTTCATACACCATCTTTTTATCCGGAATTCCAGGAACAACAATTCGTACATCTACACCATTGGATACAGCGAGTTTTAGAGATGAAATCATTTCTGCATCCAAAATTAAATAGGGCGTTGTGATCCAACAATAGTCTTTGGCACAGCCAAGCATATTCAAATGCATATTTAAACTTGTGTTATTTTCATCCGTTGGAGAATCCGAAAATGGAATGATATATCCAGGATTCTTTAATGATGAAAAGACTTCACGATTTTGAATAAAACGCGAATACGATGTATATTCACTGGCTTGATAGTTCCAGATCTGTAAGAAGGAAATGGTAAACATTTCAACACCAGCTCCTTTGATCATACAACCCATATCTTTCCAATGTCCAAAACGTTTTTTCGTGTTGATATATTCATCGGAAATGTTGCAACCTCCTGTAAAGGCCACCTTACCATCAATGACTAGAATCTTCCTATGATCTCGATTGTTCATTGCCATGGCCAGTTGAGGTCGTAATGGATTAAAGGCATGTGTTTGAATGCCACGTGCATTCAACATTTTCGCATAATCTCTAGGTAAATAGGTCAAAGATCCCATATCATCATAAATAACACGAACATCTACGCCCATAGCGGCTTTATCCATTAAGATCTGTAGAATGGTATTCCACATAACTCCTTTATTGATAATAAAGAATTCCATAAAGATAAAATCTTCGGCTTTAATTAATTCTTGAATAAAAGCCTGATATTGTTCTTCACCAGAAGGAAAATAAGTTAACAAACAATTGTCATAAACAGGAAAATATCCATTTGTCCATGCCATGGATGTCATTTTATCTAAGACATAGTCATCTTCATGAAGATCACTTAAAATTTCAATGTTTTGAAGAGCATACTTTTTATAGTCTGAATATGCCTGTCTATCTTTGATCATTAAAGCCTTTGGAATCTTACGATTTCCAAGTAATAAATAAACAATGCCACCAAAGATTGGAAAAGACATAATCAATAAAACCCATAATAATTTAGAACTAGAATCCGAATCACGATTGATGATATGCATACAAACGCATAGACTAAATATGATCAAGATATAGTAAACAATAAAGAATCTTTGACTAAAATAGCTCACCAAAAAGAACAATGTTAAAAATTGGAGTAATACAGCTAAGATAATATAGATAGGTTTTGATTTACAATATTTCAAAATTTTATGCATATTGGTATTATACGCTAGAAAAGCGTAAAAAAAAAGCAGACAAACGCTACATATGTATAAAAAAAGGACCCGGCAGCTAGCTATCTTCGCAGGGGCAAGCCCAACTATTGTCG
>OJNH01000880.1_pt1 | contig 25843 bp, 26 predicted proteins | sample 1597361 | NCBI WGS metagenome assembly OJNH01 (sample SAMEA2452136, study PRJEB22498) | human gut metagenome | biome: human feces; feature: human gut; material: feces | place: Australia | collected 2012
GTCTGTTGCTTGGTACGTTTTCTATATTAACACATGATGTCATATTTTGTCAACACTTTTTTAAAATATTTTTTATATTTTTTCAAGTATTTTTATAAGCTTTTGTTGTGTTCAATTAAGTCTTGCATTATATTAACACCATTCTAGCTTAAAGTCAATACTTTTTAAAAAAATTTTATATTTTTTATATTTCTACTAAAATCAAATCCTCTCCTATACAATGTATATGCTCCCACGGAATTATAATATCATTATTATTAGAAAATAAACTAAGGAATTTATTATTTCCTCCTGGCACTATTATAGAAGTTATCCTTCCAGTTTGAAAATCTGCACATACATCTTGAACATATCCTAACCTTTTTCCATTATTAATATCTATAACTTCTTTATGTTTAAAATCCAATCCTTTATCATTCATTGTTAGTCTCCTTTTATGTACTGAAAATTTCTAATTAATAAAAGTTCTAAAATTTATTTATTCTATTATATGTTGTTTCTATATAATTGCTACAAAAAACAACTCAAGAAATATTTTCAAATCCAAAATTATTCTTGAGTTATTAGTTTATTTATAATATTTTTTCATATGATCTAATGCATTTTTTTCTAATCGAGAAACTTGTGCTTGTGAAATTCCAATTTCATCTGCAATTTCCATTTGAGTTTTTCCGTCAAAATATCTTCTAATTATTATATTTTTTTCCTTATCATTTAATCTTTTTAATGCTTCATTTATTGTCATAGTTTCTGCCCAATTTTCATCATTGTTTTTTGTATCTTTTACTTGATCCATTACAAATATATTTTCAGTCCCATCATTATATACTGGTTCTTGTAGCGATACAGGATCTTGTATTGCATCCAAACTTGCTGCTATTTCTTCTTTTTCCACGCCTAATTCCTTTGCTATTTCTTCTATCGATGGTTCTCTTCCTTTCTCTTTATTAAATTTTTCTCTATATTGAATCGTTTTATATGCTAAATCTCTTATTGACCTACTTACCCTTATGCTATTATTGTCTCTTAAATACCTCCTAACTTCTCCGAATTATCATTGGTACTGCATATGTGCTAAACTGCACACCTTGTGTTAAATCAAAATTATCTATCGCTTTTATCAATCCAATACATCCTATTTGAAATAAATCATCTGCACTTTCTCCTCTTCCATAAAATCTTTGTATAACACTTAATACTAATCTTAAATTTCCTTTTATAAATTCTGTTCTTGCATTTTCGTCTCCTTGTTTTATTCTTATAAATAGTTCTTCTTTTTCTTTATTTGTTAATATAGGTAATTGTGATGTATTCACTGACGATATTTCTACTTTATTAATCAAATAAAAACCTCCCTTTAAAAATAATGTTTTTAACATTATTTCCAAAGAGAAGTTTTTTATTCAATTTCTATTTTAGCATCTTGTGGACAAATATTAATAAATGTATTTCCATCACTTACTTCTATTGCATTTCCTTTAAGATCTTTGTATTGAGTTTGAGCTGTTCTTGATTCTTTTTCGCATTTTATTGGAATTGCATATCCATTAGTTATATAATATCCATCAAATGTTCCTATATTTTTTAATCCTTGTCTACCTTTTTCTTCACTATCAGCTAGTGTATAATTATCACACATAGTTATAATTATATTTTTTGTTTGTATATTTTCACCAGTAATATAGTCGGTTTGTACTTTTCCTCTTGCATATCTTACATATGTTTTACTATTTTCATCATAGTCATATTCAACTGTTTGCAAAGTAGAATGTGGTATTACTATTTTTGTAGCATTAATTGCTTTGCTTTCAGCTGAAGTATTTTCTGTCTGTTCTTCTGCTATACCATATTTTTCTTTTAAGTCAACATCACTAGCTATATAATTTAATACACTTTTCTTATCAGATATAGTTGCATATCCTTTTCTTTCTGCGATTTTCAAAATACTAGTTGTACTTGTAAACATATTATGAGGAGATTTTTTGTCTTTTACTCTCCAAAAATTATTAGAACTTTCTTGAATTCCATTAATATTATTTACATTAAGTGCTGAAATATCGTTTTGAGCTTGTGGGCTCCAACCATGATGTACATATATAGCATCATTTTCTAAAGCGTAATCTAAAAAATAATGTCTTGAGCTTCTTATTGGTCCAATTTTTTCTAAATCTTGTCCTTTGAAAACAGCCATCAATCTTGTTTCTCCACCTTCGACTATTATTTCATACACTAAATATGCTTTATTTAGGTTGGCCTGTGGCCATGCTCCAGAATGATTATCAATCATTACAGCTATTGGTCTATCATTTCCATTAAATATTTGTGGTTTTTTTTCTTCAACAACCAATTCTTTATCATCTTTATCTTCGTTTATATCAACATTATCATCTGCAACTACATTTTCAGATTCTTCTTTTTCATTAATTATTTTATAAATTAACATTCCTCCAGCCACTATTACAAGAATAGAAAGAATTACTATAAGTAAAGTCGTCCCTTTATTATTCATTCATATCCTCCCTTGTTATTCCAAGTTTATTTAGAACCTTTTCTTCTTTAGGTCTCATAATAGCTTTGTCTTCTTCTTTTATATGGTCATATCCCATCAAATGATAAAAACCATGTACTATCATATATGCAAATTCTCTTTCAAAACTATGTCCATATTCCTCAGCTTGTTCTTTTACTCTATCAATTGAAATTATAATATCGCCAAGAACATCCTCGTATTCAAAATCTTGAGAATTTATTTTATTTTCTAATTCTTCTTTTTCAAACATAGGAAATGATAATACATCTGTTTCTCTATCGACATCTCTATATTGCTTATTTATTTTATGAATATTGTCCGGAGTTGTTAATGTGATACTTACATATAATTTTGATTGTTCTAATTTTTCTTCTTTAAAACATTGTTCTACTACTTTTTTTATTATTTCTTCATATGTATTATTTTCTTCTAAATCCAGATATTCTAATTGATACATTTTTTTCCTCTTTTTCTTTTATGCTATTTTTTGTTCTTTTATTCTTTTTCCAAAATATTTTACATTTTGTTTTTTAGCTTTTCTTATTTCTTTCATAACTCCATAATCTACTAATTTTCTTTTGTAATATTTTATAAGTCTACTATAATCTGTCTTATCATTTCTAATTTTCTTTAAGTCTGTTTTTATAAATAATATTTCTTTTTCTTTTACATATTTTATAAAATCTACTTCTTTTAATTTTTCAATTTGCTTATATTGTTCATAGAATTTTTTAAATTCTTCTCTTTCTTTGCTATTATCCCAATATACTTTTGTTGATAATAGTCTTATATTATAATCTTCAATTAGGTTTAATACCATTGTATATGCTTTTTCTCTTTTTGCAGCAATTTTTGTATCTTGAACTAAACATCTTGCATCTTTTAATAATTTCATATAACATTGCTCAGCTACTACTAGCGGCAAACTATGTGTGAATAAGTTTCTGCTTATTCCTAATAATATCATATTTTTTTCTATATTATCTCTTGTATCTAATTTTCCAACTGAAAATTTTTCGTATTTTTCATAATCTTTAGATACTGATTCAAGTTTTGGATCTGAAATTTTTAATGGTAATATATTTTTCATATAGTCTTCTAGTGTATTAAATATTTTTACATATATCCAATCTTTACTTGAATCATATATATTTGTAGAGTCTGCTAATTTTATTGAATAGTTTTTTAATATTCCTTTATATAAACTGTCTTGTTTTGAAACATAAAATCTATTATATTTTTCTATTACTTTTTCCTTAGCTGTATTTTTTACACTTTCATTGTCTAATTCTAATAAATATTTTTGTTTTCTATATTTATATTCATTATATTCTCTATCTTTTAATTGTACTATTCCATAATATTGAGATAATGCTGTGCTTTCAAATTGTGTTGCTGTTTCATTTTTCACTTTTTTATATATTGTGTCTAATACATATTTATCAAGTGCTTCTAAATATGCAGTATATGCATCATCATATCTTTTTTCTAATTCTTCTTTTTTCTCTACTGGTGCATTTTCAGCATTTAATGTTTCATATGTTTTTATTAATACATTTCTTTTCATTGAAATTTTTAAACTATTAAATCCTATTTGTGTTGGTATTAAAAATTTTGTCAATGTGTTTGTTAATTTATTAAAAAATGTTTTGTCTGTTGCTACTACTCTTAAACTTCTTTCTTCCATAGTTTATCATACCTTTCTTTTCAGAATATTGTAATTCTAAGTTTTGGTAAACAGGTATTTCCATTTTAATGTCTTCTGTACGATTAGTTTTATTCTATCTTTTCCTGTATTCCTATATTTTCAATTATTTCATATGTTACATTTACCTCTATATAATTATCGATTTCTATTACATCTACTTTTTTATCTATTATATTTTTGTTTGTTCCTATTTCATCCTCTATTATCTTCTCTAACTTTGTTGTTCCTATTTGTATTGCGTCTTCTTTTGTGTAACTTTTTTCTATTTTTTCTTGTTCTTGATTTGTAATTTTTGTTATTGAAATAGGTAAATATAAGTTTGAAAATATTTTAAACTTTTTTTCTGTTTCTATTGTATCATAAATTTCAAATTTGGAAAGTGTTTTATAAAAATTTATTTGAAAATTACTTATTTTTAATTTATATTTCGTTTCTTTTTTCCCTGTTGCGACTTTTTCTATTGTTTTTAGAGGTATTTTTTCTGTTTTACTATATTTAACTATAGCTTCTACTTCACCCAAACTATGTACATTTCTTATTCCTGTATATTTTCCTTCCATTTGTCCTGCAATTAATATTTGATTTTCTTCTACTTCATCTCCAATATTTACCATTGCCGTTCCATTTTGAGCTATTATTTTTGTAATGACTCCAGATTTTTTTGCTATTATATTTGAATATTCTTTTTCATCAACTATTTCTGGTGCTTCTTTAGCTTTTACTACCCTCACTATTGCATTTGTTCCTTTTAGTTCAATCCCTATCCATGAGATGTCATTTCTTTTTAATCTTATTTTATTTGCTATTTCTTGAACATTAATTTTTTCTTTTTTCATTCCCACATTTAATCCCGCTTCTTTTACATCTTCTTCAATTCCAATCATTTCCATATTTGAATCTATTTGTATATTTATATTCCAAACATATTTTGTGCTTATTCCTATCAAAATTGTAACAACTAATAATGTAATAACAAATATTTTTCTTTTTTTATATTTATGTACTAAAAATGGTATTCCTCTTTTTTGAGTTATCTTGACTTTGCATTTTAATTTTTTCGCAATTTTTACTGCTTCAAAAAAGTCTTTTATTCCTATATTAAGATATAATCTTACTCCTTTTTCTCTTTTCAAATTCCATATTAAGATTTTGCTAGTTGTACATATATTTATAAATCTTTCAATATAATATCCTTCTACTGTTATTCTTACATAACCTAATATATATTTTAGCAATATCTTAATAAACATATTCTATTCCTCAGTCCTTTCTATATCTATACTCTCAATTTTTCCAGTAATTTTAATATCGTCATTTGTCATTTTTTCTAAGTTTAAATTGAATCCATTTATATTTACAATTCCTATATATGTACTTATACTAGCAAAAAATTCTTCATATTCTAAAATTCCTTTATAGTTTTCTAATATTAATTCATTAAATCCTGTAATTGTAATTTTAGGAATATTTGAACATACTTCTTCTGGCATTTCTAAAATTTTACCAATTTTTCCTTTTTTCATGAACTTTTTCCTCTCATACTCTTTTTTATTTTTGGGGTATTTTCATATATTAAATCATTCCATATTCAATTTTTAAATTCATCTAAACTTTTAAATTCATATCCTTGATTTTTTGCTTCTTTTATTATTTTATCTAATACTTCAGAATTAGTTTTTGAATTTGAATGTAATAACATTATTTCTCCAGAGTGGAAATTCTTTGTAATTATTTTTATTGCTTCTTCTTGAGATGGTTGCTTTTTTTCATCCCAATCACAATAAGCAAAACTCCACATTACTGTTTTATATCCTAATGAACTTGTTTTTTGTAATGTTCTTTCATTAAATTCTCCTTTAGGGGGTCTTAAATATTTCATTTCATAACCAAATTTTTCATACATTGATTGATGTAATTGCATAATTTCTTTTTCTATTGTTTCATTATTTATTGATGGCATACTTTTGTGATTTACTGTATGATTCCCTATTATGTGTCCATCATTTACCATTTTTTCAACTTCTTCTGTTGCAGAATTCAAATAATGTGCTGTTATAAAAAATGTAGCTTTTACATTATTTTCTTTTAATGTTGTTAAAATTTTATCCATATAACCTGCTTCATAACCTGAATCAAATGTTAAATATATAATCTTTTCACCGTCTCTTCCCATACAAATTCCATTATTTTCTTCTAATATCTGTTTATTTTTACTCCCAACATCTGGTTGTAAATGATTGTTTTCTCTTTTTATTCCCCATCCAATAGTTTTCTCATAATTAGCACTTGTTAACATTGGAATTTCTTTATTATCAGATATTATACTTATAACAAATATAATACAAAGTGCAATTATAGTTAATTCTATTTTTTCATAAATCTTCGTTTTACTCATCTTTCCTATTTCTCCTGTTCAAATTTTATCTCTTACATTTTATGATTTATAATAAAATTTATTACTTTTTACATTTTTTGTATTTTATTTTTGCAAAAATTAGTATAAAAAAATTCTTTGTTCTGTTGAAATATATATGTTTCTTGACTTTTCAATATGTGCAAATAGAGTATTGACAATTAAAAAAATTTATTTTATATTTTTATTTATGATTTGTCGAAATATTGAAAATTCCATCGAATGTATATAGGAGGATAAATGCTAAATTTTGTTATTTGTGACGACGATATTCGAATGATTGAAAAATTATCTTCTGTAATAGAAAAAGTGCTTCTTAATCATGACTATGATGCAAAAATTGTATTCAAGACAACTAACTATGATAAACTTCTTGAATATATATCATCGAATAATGTTAATGTTGTATTTTTAGACATTGAATTTTCAGGTTGTAAAGAAAATGGTCTTGATATTGCAAAGAAAATACGAAAAATAAATAAAAATTGTTATCTTATCTTTGTAACTAGTCATTTTGAATATATTGTTAATGCATATAAATTCAAAACATTTGATTACATATTTAAATCAAGTATTGATATTGAAAATATTAGTTCTACTTTAAAAAGATTGTTTGATGATATTTATGATTCTGACGCAAAATTTTTAAAAATTAATAACAAAAATACTTTTATTGATTTGAAAGATATTCTTTTTATCGAAAAAGCTGGTGTAAAAATTATTTATCATACTTATCAAACTGATTATGTCTCTTATAATTCATTTAATAAATTAACATTACCCAAAAACTTTATAAGATGCCATAAGTCATTTATTGTAAATATTGATAATATTTCAAATATTTCATATGCTGATAATATAATTTATTTAAAAAATGGTTCAACATGCTATATTGGTCCAAAATATAAAAATTCATTATTGGAGGTGATTCGCTATGACTCAGTTTCTTAATTGGATTTCGAATATTTTGTTTTCACAAAATGAGAATATTATTCATTTTATTTTAATACCTGCATGTTTTATCGAATCAGCATTTTTATATACTATTTTAATGAGCTTATTAAATATGAATTTAACTCATAAAAAGAATTTATTATATACATTTTTCTTTTCAATTATTGGAGTAATATTGTATATATTAATTCCTGCACCATTTAATACAATCTTATATTATATATTTGTTTGCTTCTTATTAAAATTATTATTAAATGTAAAATTAATGAAAAGTTTTCTAACTATTATAATTTCTTTATTTATAATAGCTTCAATAAATTTACTTATCCAAAAGCCTTATATGGCGATACTAAACATAGACAATGATACTTACATGAATACACCAATTTACAGAATATTATATCTTGCTATTTTTTACTTTTTATTATTTGGAACAAATAAAATTATCAAAAAAGTAAAAAAGACTGATTTTTCAATTGAACCATTAGATGTATTAGATAAACAAACTTTTGTTACTATTTATCACTATATTGGATTTGCATTTTTATGCTTAATTATTGAGTTACTATTGACCGCTTTTTATATTGATAAAATACCTGTAGCTGTTACTATATTTAATTTTTGTTTGATTTTTTTTATCTTTTTATTAAGTTTATTTATTCTTTCTCGTGTAATAACTCTTGAAACAACTAAAAAGAGTCTTCAAAGTGCTGAAGAATATAATAAATCTCTAACTATTTTATATGATGAAGTAAAAGGATTTAATCATGATTTCAAAAACATTGTTTCTGCAATAGATGGTTACATTTGTACAAATAATATTGATGGATTAAAAAAATATATTGATGAAGTTAAAGAAGATTGTAAACTTACTAATAATTTATCTATTTTAAATCCAAGAATAATAAATGAACCAGGAATTTACAGTCTTTTAAATAATAAATACTTTAAAGCAACAAATGCAGGAATAAAATTTGATTTAGAATTTTTTCTTGATCTAACTTCTTTAAAAGTAAATAATTATAAATTTTCAAGAATTATTGGCATTTTATTAGATAATGCAATAGAAGAAGCAGAAAAATGTGACGAGAAAATTATTAGGGTATCTTTTAGGAGAGAAGAAAAAAATCACAGAGCTATTATAAAAATAGAAAATACTTACACTAATAAAGATGTAAACATTGATGATATATTTAAAAAGGGATTCTCAGGAAAAGAAAATCACTCTGGCATTGGACTATGGGAAGTTAGAAAATATGTAAAAAACAGAAAAAATTCTGATTTATTTACATCAAAAAATGATAAGTTCTTTTCTCAAGAACTTACAATATATGATACTAAATAAAAAGTGAGTTATAATTAACCCACTTTTTATTTTTTGAATTGAATTTATAATGTTTAAGAAATAACATCTTTTTTTATTAGTCCTTTTTTATTAATGATGCTGGTATTTTTGGTTGATGTCCCCACCATAATATAGCACAAGCTGTATTTGTTGATTTTGCATATTTCTCAGCTAATTTTGCTAAAAATTTTATCATGGAAAATTCCCCCTTTTTAGTGATTTTTTATAATATAAAAATGTCGCTAGCCTAACACTTTTACATCATACCATTTAACTTTCTGCATATATTTCATGCCCATACTTATTGTGCGTAACTTTATATGCAATTCTTGTAATTGTCAATGTTTGTATAAAATCTCCAAATATTATAATTCCTGATATTGTTGTATTTTTAATAAATATAGCAATTAAAATTTCACTAGTTATTATAATATATGAAAGAATTTGTTTTTGCTTCCTTTCCTTTTTTCTTAAAATAGGTAAATTTTCAGTATCTGCTGGTGCATATAGTTTTATCATTATCATACAAAATATCCATACAGCTATAGCTAGTACAATTTTTACATTGCCAGTTAAAACAATATATTTTCCTAATAATGAAGACCCACTATATAATAATAATGTATATATAATGCAACCTATATGTGTTTTCATGTGTACCCCTCCAGATACACATCTATATGGTGCGATTATTAAAATTGATATTACTGTAAGTTTAAAAATTCCAAGAATATATGCAATTATTAAAATTATTATACCTTTTGGAAGCTCACCTATTATATTTTGTAATCCATACATTATTACTTCTGCTCTCTCGTCATCTACTTCAGGCATTTCTTTTCTAATCTTTTTAGTTAAATATGCACAAAATTTATCTATCATACTCTTCTCCTTTTTATGTTTGCTCTTTTCTTTTGTACATATACAATTTACCATAATTTATTTGATTTGTTTTATTTTTTTTACGAAAAGTGTATTCTAATAAATAAAATCTTATTTCTTTATTTTTGTATATCTTTTTGTATATGTAAATATAATTTAGCATTTACTTTTTTTTGCTAAAATAAAAAAACTCTTAATTAGTTAACAATTATGATTTTAGAACAAAGCGACGTAGTCGCCCTTTGTTCTCGCCCGATTTGAGTTTTCGACTAAAAGGAGAAAATCTCAAAGGGCTAGCGATTGTAGCTTTTATATACTAGGAAGTTCAAAGAACTTTCCTAGTATATAAAAAAAGTTCAGGTTAATCTGAACTTTTTTCTTTTTTTGCTTCTATCCAATCATTTATAATAATCTTAAATACTGCTGCTACAGGAACTGCTAAAAACATTCCTAAGACTCCAAAATAAGCTCCACCTACTGTTACTGCTATAATTACTAATAATGGACTTATTTCTAATGAATCACCAATTATTTTTGGATTGATAATATTTGAATCAATTTGTTGTAATATTATAACAATTAATGCCATCCAAAATGCCTTTGATAATCCTCCTGTAATTACTGTTATTAATATGCTTAATCCAACAGCAACTATTGCTCCAAAATATGGAATTATATTAAATAATCCTATTATAAATCCTAATAATATAGAATATTTAACTCCAATTATACTCATTGCCACTGTAACTAAAATTCCAACTACAACTGCATCTATTAATTGTCCACTTATAAATTTAAAAAATATATAATTTGAATTATGTACATATTCACTTATTTTTTTACAAGTTTTTTCTCCAAATATTGCCATTGCTAAATTTTTAAAAAATTCAACAATTTGAGTCCTTTGTAATAATATATAAACAGATACTATTATCGTTACAAATACATCAAAGATTCCACTAGCAACACCTAAAGCACCTTTTACATATTCTGTAATTTTTTCAGGATTAATATATTTTTTTAAATCTATATTTTTAATATTATCTCCTATTTCTTTTATTGTTTCTATTACCTTTTCACTTTTAAAAAATGAATCTTCTGGTAATTCATTCAATTTACTTATTGTTGTATTCCAATAATTTTGAAAATTATTTACTAGTTCAACAATACTCTCCGTTACTACAGGTAATATAACATTTACAAGTAATATTATTAATAATATTGTAAATGTAAATGTTATAAAAACACTTAATCCTCTTGCTCTTTTCTTAAAAAACTTTTTTTTCGATTTTAATAATTTTTTTTCAATTCTTGATGCTGGTATATATAACAAATATGCCATCAATGTTCCTGCTAAGAATGGTGATATTATTCCTACAAATTTTCCTATTGCATTTCCTATTGCAGTAAAATTATCAAGAAACTTATAAACTAAAATTATTGCAACTGCTAATAAAAACCAGTACATCCATTTAGAAAAATTCTTTTTTACTTCATTCATATTTCTTCCTCCAACTATTTAATTTCTAATCCAACTGGACAATGATCACTTCCTAATATTTCTGTATATATTGTTGCATCTTTTATATTTTCTCTAAAATCATTTGATACAATAAAATAATCAATTCTCCACCCTACATTTTTTTCTCTTGCATGTCCCATATATGACCACCAACTATATTCAATTTTTTCTGGATATAAATATCTATATGAATCTATAAAACCTGCATTTAGTAGTTCCGTCATTTTTTCTCTTTCTTCATTTGTAAATCCTGCATTTCCTTTATTAGTTTTTGGATTTTTTAAATCTATTTCTTCATGTGCTACATTTAAGTCTCCACACATAATTACTGGTTTCTTTTTATTTAATTCTAATAAATATTTTCTAATTTCATCTTCCCATACCATTCTATAATCTAGTCTTTCTAGCTCTCTTTTGGCATTAGGCGTATAATTAGTTACTAAATAAAAATTTTCGAATTCTAGTGTTATTATTCTTCCTTCTTTATCATGTTCTTCTATTCCAATTCCATATGTTACATTTACTGGTTGTTTTTTAGTAAATATTGCTGTTCCTGAATATCCTTTTCTTTCTGCACTATTCCAATAACTTGTATATCCTTCAAATTCTAGATTAATTTGTTCTGGCTGACATTTTGTTTCTTGTAAACAAAATATATCTGCATTTACTTCTTTAAAAAAATCCGAAAAGCCTTTATTTAAACATGCCCTTATTCCGTTAACATTCCATGATATTAATTTCATTTGACTCCTCCTACATACAGGATTATAACATATAATTTTACAAAAAGAAAGTTTTATTGTTAATAATAAGATTTTATTAATATCAACCTATGCCAATAAAAATTTTCATATTTTTTTATTAAAAGTATTGAAATTTTATAAAATGTATGTTATTATATATAAGCATTTGGAAATCGAGGCGTAGCGCAGTTGGTAGCGCGCGTGGTTTGGGACCATGAGGTCGCAGGTTCGATCCCTGTCGCCTCGACCATATTTAAACAGTAAATTCAATTTACTGTTTATTTTTTTGTCCAAAAGAGCTCCCCACTATATATAAATCATAGGGGGAGCTCTTTTCTAAAACAAAAATAGAGTAAAAAGGCTTATTAAAACCTTTTTACTCTGTTCATTTAAGAGGCTATTGCTAGTTGAGCCATTTTTATAGCATCTTGGATTGTTTTAGCACTTCCGACAAATCCACCATCATGACAAAAAATTGCAGTATTTACTCCAGTAATCTTTTGCAATTCTTTTCCTTTTAAGCCACACCATTCTTCAGGAACTGGCTTCATAGGAATGCGTTTTTTCAAATCTGTCGTAACAGTCTGCCAATTGTATCCCCCTCTAAGAGAAGGATAAATCACAAACCAGATATCCATTGCTTTTGGATTAGTCGACAGGTACAAATACCTTTGCCATGGAACAAAACGTTGTAAAACCATAATGTGATCAGAAGATTGTTCAATTGCTTCTTTAACAAACTTCTTGGCTTTGCACGTTGAAACAGACTTCTTAACAATGTTCCAAAGAATTTCTCTTGCTATGTTACAAGCATTTAAAAAAGCTTCATCATAATCTGTTTCATCATCCCACGTAGGATTATAATTCGAAATCATTTGGCAAATTGACATTGCCGCAACTTCCTGGGAACTAGTGTTGTTAACGCCATTATCTGTTGCATCAATGCCTTGAATTAACATTTTATCAACAGAATTCCATACCTCATACAGATTAGTATTAGGAAAATATTTCTTTATTGCTTCATATCCAAAATCTCTCCAAATAAGACCTGCTGCTGCATATGGTACTCCAACCTTACTTCCATTTTTTCTGACACCGTTTCCTCCTTTTTGATGATGATCCCATTTTCCACCGCCAATGTCGTAAACAATAACGTTAGAATTTAACTTTTCTGGTACTTCGAGAACCCGACATACAGTTACATCTCCAAAAACTTTTTCCAGAATAACTGTAGCCATCACATCATCAGCGTGGAATACACCTCCATGAGTGATAAGATTAGCCTTCTGAATACTATTTGTTGTTCTTATCATACTAACCTCCGTATACATGAACAAGTTTATATAGCAGATAATCCCATTATACTACATTTTACATAATTTTGCAATCATTGATTTATATCTTTATAATAGCAAAATGAGAATTAGAAAATTTCTAATTCTCATTAATCATTATTTTAATTGTTTCATAACTTCTTCAGCAAAGTTTTCTTCTTTCTTTTCGATACCTTCACCTGTTTCAAATCTTGCAAATTCAAGAACTTTTGAATCTTTTAATATATCAGAAACTTTTTTGCTTGGATCTTTAACAAATTCTTGATCTACTAAACAAATTTCTTGATAGAATTTGTTAATTCTTCCTAAAACTATTTTTTCAGCAATTGCTTCTGGTTTTCCTTCATTCATTGTTTGAATTTTTAAAATTTCTTTTTCTTTTTCTACTCTTTCAGCAGGTACTTGATCTCTATCAATAAATTCAGGTCTTGCTGCAGCTATTTGCATACATACATCTTTTGCTAATTCTTTAGTTCCAGATGTCATATTTACTAATACTGCAATTTTTCCATCACCATGAATATATTTTTCAATTAATCCATCTGTTGTTTCAAATCTTGCAAATCTTCTTATTGAGATATTCTCTCCAATTGTTGCAATTTTTCCAATTAATGCTTCATTAACTGTTTTTCCTTCTTCAAACATTGCTGGTTCTGCTAATAATGCTTCTACTGATTCTGGATTATTTTTTACTATTTGTTTTGCAACATCCATTACAAATGTTCTGAATTCTTCATTTTTGGCAACAAAGTCTGTTTCAGAGTTAACTTCAACTATTGCTCCTACTTTTTCATCTTCTGAAATATATGCTTCTACCATACCTTCAGCAGCAACTCTTCCTGATTTTTTTGCAGCCTTTGTGATTCCTTTTTCACGTAAAAGTTCTGCAGCTTTTTCTAAATCTCCATCTGTTTCTGTTAAAACTTTTTTGCAGTCCATCATTCCTGCTCCTGTTTTTTCTCTTAATTCTTTAACTAATGCAGCTGTAACCATTATTTATTCCTCCTTTTAAATTTTAATAATTGTTTATTCCAATTATTATATACATAATTATTAAAATAGAGTAGAGCAGTAGAGCCCCACTCTTTTATTCTTAATTATTATTCAGCTTTTTCGTCAGCTTCACTTGCAACTTGTTCCATTGATGTAGCTTCTTCTTCAACATTTTGTTCTTCTGTTGTTTCAAAGCTTTCACCTTGTTTTCCTTCAATGATTGCATTTGCCATAACATCTGCTATTAAGCTTACAGATCTTATTGCATCATCATTTCCTGGAATTGGATAGTCTAAGTCTTGTGGATTGCAGTTTGTATCTACAATTCCAACTACTGGTATATTTAATTTTTTAGCTTCTAATATTGCTATTCTTTCTTTTTTAGGATCTACTAAGAAGATAACTCCTGGTAATTTATCCATTTCTTTGATTCCACCAAGATTTTTTTCTAGTTTTTCCATTTCTTTCTTTAATAGAATTACTTCTTTTTTAGGTAATACATCAAACGTACCATCTTCTTCCATTTTTTCAAGATCTTTTAATCTTTGAATTCTTTTTTGGATTGTATCAAAGTTTGTTAACATTCCACCTAACCATCTTTGATTTACATAGTACATTCCACTCTTTATTGCTGCATCTTTCATGCAATCTTGAGCTTGTTTTTTTGTTCCTACAAATAGGACTGTTTTTCCTTCTTCTACTTGTTCTTTGATGAATTCATATGCTTCATCAATTTTCTTTGAAGCTTTTTGTAAGTCGATGATATGAATACCATTTCTAGCTTGGAATATGTATTCTGCCATTCTTGGATCCCATCTTCTTGTTTGATGTCCAAAGTGAACACCTGCTTCTAGTAATTGTTTCATTGCAACTACTGACATTTTCTTTTCCTCCTTTTTGTTATAACTTCCATAAAGTTTCTTCATCTATGTGGACCTTGATTGTTATAGATTTTCAAGGCACTTCCACATAAACTCTTCTTTATGTGTTTTTTACGTTCAATATTATATCACATTTTATTGGTTTGTCAATACTTTTTACGGATTTATAACACATTCTATGATTCATTTATGATAATGTCTTAATATATCATTTGAGAAAATGTCTTAATCCAAAAATTATGATATAAGTATGTCTAATAAAATGTTGGAGGTACTTATGAGAAAGGTAGAATTAAGAATGAATGAAGAATATAAATATAAAATAATAAAAAAATTAGTTGAAACAAATGGAAATAAACAAAGAGCTGCCGTTACCCTAAAAAGATCTATAAGACAAATTGATAGAATGATTGCTGGATACAAGGAATATGGAAAAGCTTTCTTTGTACATGGTAATCGTGGTAGAAAGCCTAAACATGCTCTTACAGATGAATTTAAAACAGAAATAGAATTATTATATACTAATAAATATTTTGACTGTACATATACCAAATTTAAAGAATTTTTAGAAACACGTGAAAATATAAATCTATCTATTGATGAAATTAGAGTTATTTTAAGAGACAGATATATTTTCTCTCCTAGAACTCATAAATCAACAAAAAGAAAATTTAAAAAAAGACTTGAAAATGAAATCAAAACAGCTAAAAAGAAAGAACAAGAAAAATTAAAAGCTAAATTAGTTCTTACTGAAGATGCTCACCCTAGACAACCTAGATGCATTAATTTTGGTGAAGAACTTCAAATGGATGCTTGCATACATCCTTGGTTTGGTAAAGAAAAAACTGCTTTACACGCTGCTATTGATGATGCTACTGGTCAAGTTGTAGGTTTATATTTTGATACACAGGAAACTTTAAATGGCTACTATAATATAACTCATCAAATACTTTCTAAATATGGTATTCCATACTTAATAAAAACTGACAAAAGAACAGTATTTGAATACAAAAAGAAAGCGTCCTCTAAAGTTGAAGAAGACACTTTTACACAGTATGCCTATGCCTGTAAACAATTAGGCATACATATTGAAACAAGTTCTGTACCAGAATTTAAACCACGTGTGGAAAGACTATTTCAAACTCTACAACAAAGACTCCCACAAGAACTTAGAATAGCCCAAATCACAACCATTGACGAAGCTAATGAGTTCTTAAAACAATTCATAATTCAATACAATAACAAGTTTGCTCTGTGTATTAATCATAACAAATCTGTCTTTGAAAAGCAACCCTCTGAAGAAAAAATAAATTTAACTTTAGCTATATTGTGTCAAAGAGTTGTTGATAGCGGGCATTCAATAAAATTTAATAACAAATATTATAGATTTATAAACAAACTTGGTAGTCCTATTTATTTTAATAAAGGTACTAAATGCACTGTGATAAAAGCTTTAGATGGGCAATTATTTGCTACTGTAGATGAGTCTATATTTGCATTAGAAAAAATATCAGAAGTACAAGCAAAGTCAGAAAATTTTGATGAAGTTGAAGAAACAAAAGAAAGAAAAATTTATATTCCAAGAATGATACATCCTTGGAAAGGAAAATCATTTGAAGAATTTATAAAAAAACAAGAACACAGATTAGAAGATGTCGCATAAAAATATTAGCACTAAACTCTAAAAATTTAGTGCTAATAAATAAAATTTTTTAAGACATTTTCAAAAATGATTGACATACTTTTTACGGATTTATAACACATTCTTCTATCAATTTAATTTTTATTTTTTCACTTGTATCAATTCTAGCCATAGTTCCTATAGGAATTACAGTTTTTTTATCAATATGTCCAAAATTTTCTGACTTTATTATTGGACCTTTAAACTCATTTCCTATTGTATCTAATAAAATCTGTTCTAAAGTTATTCCACTTTCATGTATATAATTTCCAATCCAAATCCCCTTTACTTTATTAAATACATCATTTTGCTTCATAAAATATAAAAAATTACTAGCCATTGCTGGTTCTGTCTCAAACCCTAATTCTTCTAAAAATAGTATTTTATTTGTAAAATCGATACTATATTTCCCAGTCACCAACTCACTTGTAAGATTCAAATTTCCACCAATTAATTTTCCCTCAGCGACTCCACTTTTTATTATTTTATATTCTTCATCAAGTTCTCCAATTTCTATACATTTATCAACAAACCTTTTTAGAACTGCTTTCAAACTATATTCAGTTTCATCTGTAGCTATTGTTTTAAAATTAGTTCCACTAAAAGTTACCAAACCTGTTTTTTCTGTAATTATATTAGTTAAAGATGTTATATCACTAAAACCACATATAATTTTAGGATTTTTCTTTATATTGTCATAATCAATATATTCAAATGTTGAATTACTATTATTTCCGCCTTTTGCACACCATATCATTTTTACATTTTTATCACTAAACATTTCATTTATATCACATGCTTTTTCTTCTGCTGTAGCACTGTAATTGTTAGAATTAGAAAATATATTTTTTGAATACTTAACTTTAAACCCTAACTTTTCTATTATGTCTCTTGCTTTATTAAGCTCTTCTATATTATCACCTACAATAGGACTTGACGGTGCAATAACTCCTATTGTATCTCCTATTTTTAATCTTTCTGGTATTATCATCTTATTCTTCCTCTCTTTTATAAAATACTATTCTAATTCTATCAAAGCTGTTTCTAATCCATATTCCTCTTTTTCAACTCTAAAAGAATGAATTTGGTCAGAATTACAAACACTGCATATACCACAATCAATTATATTTTCTTTCTTTAATCCTGCCTGTTTTAATATTATTTGATTTATCTTTACAGTGTCTATTGACCATCTATCTTCACCTTGCATTGGAACTATTATTTCATCAATTTCTTTTAATTCCTTAAATTCATTATAAAATGGTTCTTGTACATCTTTATGAACTTTAAAATGGCATTTTCTAATACTTGGACATATACAACAAATAATATCTTGTGGATTACATTCATATTCATTAATCATCTTTCTTACCGCTTCTACTGATATCCTTTGTAATGTTCCTCTCCAACCAGAATGTACATTTGCTATAACCTTTCTTACAGGATCAAAAAAAAGTAATAATATACAGTCTGCATTTGTTGTTGCTAAAGCTATATTTTTGCTGTTTGTTACTAATCCATCTAATGAATCATACTCTTCCAAATTAAAATCTGGTGCATCTTGTTTCACTTTTGAGTCAATTCTTTTAATATTTTTTGTATGATTTTGATTTGGTTTAGCTATATTTTTATAATCTATTAAAATTGAAGCAGATAATTCTTTGTAACATTTTATAGCTTTACTATATTCTTTTTCTGATAATGGTTCAGCATTTTTTGCTCTTGCTGTCCTATAATTCTTATCTATTCCAAGTGCATATGCATGTTTTACTAAATCACTATATTCTAGTAATTTTCTAAATTGTAAATATTCTATTCCGTCCTTTTTGACATGAACTACATTTTTATTTGATAAATCTTTCATAATACAATTTCTCCTTATTTTAACCAAATTATAATATTTTACTTAATATTTCATCTTTACTTTTTTTATCAATATAATTGTATTTGTTTTCACATCCTCCCATATTAAATCCACAAATACTTTTATAATCACAATATTTGCACGGGGTTTTTTTATCTTTATAATAAGGTTTTAAATCAATATTTCCTCCAAGTATTTCCTTAGATATTTGTTTAATTATTGTATACATATATTTTTGTAAACTTGCAAACTGCTCGGCTGTTACTCCACTTGTTTTCTTTTGACTTAAGTTTCCCTCCTTATCGATATATGCTGGTACAAGTGCAGATGCACCTTTTTCTAGATTCTTATCATGTAGTTTTACTACTTTTACATCTGCTAAAATAAGCCCTTTCATTTTAAAGTTTGCTCGTATTTTTTCTTCTATTTCTTCTTGTTCCATTCTTTTGTCTGCTTTTATTATCTGTTCTAACATACTAAAATATAATACTCCAGCAGGCATTAAGTCTTCTTCTTTACATGTTGCATCTAAATATGTTAATAATTGTATTTGTAAACCTGCATATACTTCATTTAAGTCTATATTTTTTGCTGATGATTTATAGTCTATTATTCTTAAATATTTTCCATCTTCTCCCTGTGCAGTGTCTATCCTATCTATTTTTCCTATTATTTCTATTTTTTTCCCATCTTCTAATGTTAATCTAATAGGTTTATATTTTCCACTTTCTCCAAATTCTACTTCTGTTCCTAATACTGTAAATCTACTTTGTACAATCGTTTCTATAATATATTTTAAGGCCTTTTTTATTATCTTTTTTAAACGTACTACTAATGCTCTATATTTTGCAGTTGATGTAAATATATAGTTTTTGTTTTGTCCTAGTTTTTCATCAATTATTTTATTTATTATTTCAGATAATTCTTCTTCTTCAATTTCTTCTAGTTGTTTTCCATTTTCTTTAACAGTTCCAAAAAATTCGTCTATTACTTCATGTATGAATGTTCCTGTATTTAATGTTTGGATTTTTAATTCTTCTTGTGGTTTTATTTTTAATCCATATTGTAAATAATATGAAAAAGGGCAACTTCTATATCTTTCCAGTTTTGAAATACTTGTTACTAAAGTATTTCCATATAATTTATCTATATTCTCTTTTTCTATTTTTTCTGGTATATTTGTATAATTTAATCCATTTAAACTCTGTAACAGTTTTTGGTTCCATTCAGTATCTTTTTTATAATAATCATATATATAATACCATATTAGGTCTATTTCTTCTTGTTCTTTTAATTTACTTATATTGTTTATTAATTCTTCATATGTTGTCTTTTTATTTAATACTTCACTTCTACTGCTTATTATATCACTTTGTTCTTTAATCATAGGATAAATTTTCTTTATTTTATTTATTAACATTGATGGTCGTAATGCTTTTCCTTGCATATCTGATGATGAATATGATAAATATAGTTTTTGTTCTGCTGTTGTAAATGCTTTATATATATTAAAATTGTCTTCATATAATTTATCTATTGTTCCTTTTGCAAGTTCTATTCCTTTTTGCTTTAAAATTTCTCTATCTTTATCATTTAAAAATCCCTCATCTTTATGAATACTTGGAAATTCTCCATCATTTAATCCTATTATAAATATTGCTTTTACTTTATGACTTCTTGACCTATCTACATCTCCCATAATTACTTGGTCTTGTGTTCCTGGTATTTTAGTTAAACTACTGTTTTTAAACCCTACTTTTAAGATTTGTGCATATTTGTCTATTGTGAGCTTGTCATTTTTGAATACCAATACTATCTCGTCTAATATTTCTATTATTGTTTTTAGACTATTATCATATTCGTTTGCTAAATCTATTTCTCCTATATTTTCTAATTCTTCTATTTTTGCTTGAATTTTTTCATTAATTTTTTGTTCTATTAAAAATTCATATATTTCTTTTGATATATTTTCTGCTGTTTTATTTTCATCAATTCTTATTTTTAGTTTTATAAGTGGATTTACTAATTCTTTTCTTATTTGTTCTAGTCTATCTATTTCTTCATTTTCTTTTTTTTCATATTTTCCATACACAAATTCTTTTTTCCATTTGTTTTGTTTTATTCCCCATTTTAAACAATATTTTTCTAATTTAAAAATATCGTCTTCTTCTAATCCTGAAAAACCGATTTTTATATAGTTAAAAACAGCTTCATGTGACCAGTTTTTTGTAAATATTTCTAATATTGCTAATATATATTGTATTAAAATGTTTTGATTTAAATCTCTATTTTCATCTATAAATATTGGTATTTCATATTTATTAAATATTGCTCTTGCTAAACTTGAATATGTTGATATATTTTTAGTTATAACTGATATATCTCTATATCTATATCCTTTATCTCTTACTAATTTTAATATATTTTTTGCGACTTCTTCTATTTCTGAAAATTGATTTTTGGCTAAAAATAATTGTATGTTTTCTATTTTATTTTCATATATATTAGGTTTAGTGTTATATAAATTTCTTTCTAAATGTTCTAATTCTTTATTTTTGAACCTATATTTTTTTTCTAGTTTTATTTCTTCTATTTTTGTATTATTGCTTTTTGCAACTTCTAATATTTTTCTTACTGTACTTTCATTTGAATAAAATATGTCTTTATCTGGATTTTTTATTTCATGTATTTCGTCTATGCAAATTGTTATTGTAACTTGTTTTGCTATTTGTATTAATTTTTTTATAATTTCATATTCTTGACTTGTAAAGCCTGCAAATTCATCTATATATATTAATATGTTTTTAAACATATCTGTTTTTTCTATATTTTCTGCAAGTATTGTTAATAAGTCTGTTTCGTCTATATATTTTCCTGATAATTGTTTTTCAAAATTTTCATATATTGTATACATATCTTTTAATTTGTTTTTTAAATATATGTCTTCTTGTTCTTCTATTTCTTGTTTTAATTGTTCTACACTTATTCCATGTTTTTTGAATTCTGTTATTGCTGTTTCTGCCATATCTACATTTTCATCTGTTTTTCCTAAAAATTTTAATTCTTTCTTACTATTATTTAATATTGAATATATAATCATTGCTTTTCCACATTTACTTAAATTGGTTTCTGTTTTTCCTCCAATTTCATTTATTACTCTATATGCCATTCTACTTAGTGTGACTACTTCCGCATTTAATACTGCTTTTGTATCTATTGCTTCCATTAACTTTTTTTCCGCGGTGAATGAAAATTGTTCTGGTGTTATTATTAAAATTTTTTCTGTTTTTACTTTTTTTGCAATTTCTTTATAACAGTATTCACTTTTTCCTGTTCCTGCTCTTCCATATATTATTCTTAGACTCATATATATCCTCCATGAACTATCTCTTTTTTTGACTTTTTTATTATATATTATCACTTTCAAATTGTCAATATTTATCGAATTTATGTTTGTTCTATTGTTGCAAATTAATGGTTTATTTTTTTCCTTTATTTTATTTTTATAATATAGTATAATATAAGTAGAGGTATAAAATATGGATAAAGAATTTTACGAAATAATAAAAGATTTAATAAATAATCCAACTGTATTGCAAATGAGAAATTATAAACAACATTATCATACGTCATGTTATGATCATTGTTTAGAAGTTGCTTATTGGTCTTATCGTTTTTGCAAAAAACATAACTTAGATTATGTTGCTGTTGCTAGAGCATCAATTTTACATGATTTATTTTTATATGATTGGAGACATTCTAGAAAAAAGCTAAATGGTTGGCATGCTTTTAAGCATCCTCAAATCGCTTTAAAAAATGCATTAACTATATCAAATTTAACACCAAAAGAACAAGATATTATTTTAAAACATATGTGGCCAGTTACATTTTTTCAATTTCCTAAATATAAAGAAAGTTACGTTATAACTATTACAGATAAACTAAGTGCATTAAAATCTTGTTATGATTATTATAAATCTTATTTATTAAAGAAAAAAATATTAAAATAGGACTTGATATATATAAATATACCAAATCCTATTTTTATTATCAAAATTAACTTTCTATAATATCAACGTCAAAATAAAACTCTACTCCATTTTCTTTATTTTCAACACCAAAATCATTTCCATAGTTATTCATAATTGCTCTAACAATAGAAAGTCCAATACCACTTCCACCATCTTCTCTATTACGGGCTTCATCAGCTTTAAAAAATCTATTCCATATACGTGACAAATTTTCCTTAGTTATATTTTCACCTGTATTAAAAAGTGTAACTCTTACCTTTTTCTTTTCTTTCATTATTATATTAGTAATTTTTATATATTTTTCTTCATCTACCTCTTTAACATGTTTTATAGCATTTGTTAAATAATTTGTTACAATCTGGCTCATATAGAAGTCATCTGCATATACATCTATTTGTTCCAATGTATCAAACTCAACTTTTGTCTTCTTTTCATCTAACATAACTTGTGATGCTCTAACTATTTCTTTTTCTAATTCAACAATATTAAAAGTTCTATTATTAAATTCTCTTTTTTCATATTCAAGTTTTGTTAATTCAATTAATTGTCTTACCATTTTATCCATCTTATTTGTTTCATCTAATATAACTTCTGCATAAAATTTTCTATTCTCTGGATCTGTATTAACATTTTCAAGTAATCCCTCACTATATCCTTGAATTAATGCTATTGGTGTTTTTAGTTCATGTGAAACATCTGATATAAAACTTTTTCTCATTTCATCTATTTTTGATTTTTTTTCTATATCTTTTTCGAGTTCTATATTAGTATTTCTTAATTGATTAATTGTCTTTTCTAGCTTTTCAGACATTGCATTAATACTTTCACCTAATTCGTTTATTTCATCATCATCATCTGTTACAACATATTTATGACTAAAATCTAAATTAGCCATCTTTTTTGCAATACTATTTAATTCTGATATCGGATTACTAAAAGTTTTTGATATATATATTATTGCAATTCCACCAATTATTATTACAATACCTGCTATTAAATATAAAAATCTATTTGATATTCTCACACTTTCTTGTATTGATGATATTGGTATTCTTATATATACCCAATAATTATTATCTAATTTTCCTGATAATAATATATAGTTTGCTTTTGTTTCTGTATCTTTTATGTTTCTTATTTCTAGTTTATCAGATTCTTCTAAAACTTGATATTCTTGTTTTTTATTAACTCCCCAAAAATCTATAATTACTCTTATATTGGACAAAAAATCTTTATTTGATAAGTACACCGCTATATCATCTTCATTTTTTATTATAATATCAAAACTATGTTTTATAGATATAGTATCTAATTCTTCTTCCAAATTTGCTATTTGTGTTTTTCCATTATAATAATCATTTATTTTATTATATAATAATTTCAGTTGATTACTTTTGGTATATTGATAATATTTTTCTAATACAAAACTATTTACTAATATTAAAAATATTATTATTGATAAAACTACTATACATAATGTAAGAAATAACTTACCTCTAACCGTTTTTAGTTGTTTTGATAGCTTTCCCACTACTTACTTCCTCATTTCTTTATTTCAAATTTATATCCAATTCCTCTTATTGTTTCAATATATTTTCCTTTTTTTCCTAGTTTATGTCTAATTTTTTTTATATGACTATCTATTGTTCTAGAATCACCATAATAATCATAATTCCATACATTATTTAAGATTTTATCTCTGGATAATGCTATATTTTCATTATCTAATAAGTATTTTAAAAGTTCATATTCTCTTAAACTTAAATCTATTGGTTTTCCATCAACTTTTACTGTCCTACCCTCTTGGTCTATTGTTATTCCACCATAATCTTTTATTTCTTTAATATCACCATATATTCTCTTTAATATGGCTTCTACTCTCGCTACTAAAATTTTAGGACTAAATGGCTTTGATATATATTCATCTACTCCAAGCTCAAACCCAAATAATTCATCTTGTTCTTCTCCTCTTGCTGTTAACATTATTACAGGTAAATTAGATTCCTGCCTTATTTTTCTTAAAACAGACCACCCATCAAGTTTTGGCATCATTACATCTAATAAAATTAACTTAATCTTATTTCTATTTTCCTCAAATACTTCAACAGCTTTTTCTCCATCTTCCGCTTCTAATATTTGATAACCTTTTGCTGATAAAAAGTCTTTTAATAGCTTTCTCATTCTTGACTCATCATCTACAACTAAAATATATGTTCCCTCCATTTTTCTCTCCTCCGTATATATAATTATACAAGTCATGTATGTCCTTTTTGTGAAAATTTGTGTGTCTTTTCCTAAATCTTATATTTATAATAACTATTAAAAGGGCAAAAAAGATTTCACCCTAATTTGCCCTAATTCATATAATCTCTTAATTTTTTACTTCTACTTGGATGTCTTAATTTTCTTAATGCTTTTGCTTCTATTTGACGTATTCTTTCTCTTGTTACATCAAATTCCTTTCCAACTTCTTCAAGTGTTCTTGCTTTTCCATCTTCTAATCCAAATCTTAATTTTAATACTTTTGCTTCTCTTGGTGTTAATGTATTCATTACATCTTCTAATTGTTCTCTTAAAAGAGTATATGATGCTGCATCTTGTGGTGCAGGAGAGTCTTCATCTTGTATAAAATCTCCTAAGTGACTATCATCTTCTTCTCCTATAGGTGTTTCTAGTGATACAGGGTCTTGAGCGATTTTTTGTATTTCCATTACCTTTTCAACTGATAAATCCATTTCTTTTGCTATTTCTTCTGGAGTTGGTTCTCTACCTAATTGTTGTAATAAATGTCTTGATGTACGTATTAATCTATTTATTGTTTCTACCATATGAACTGGTATTCTTATTGTTCTTGCTTGGTCTGCTATTGCTCTTGTTATTGCTTGTCTTATCCACCATGTTGCATACGTACTAAACTTAAATCCTTTTGTATAATCAAATTTTTCTACTGCTTTTATTAATC
>OJNH01000881.1_pt1 | contig 25816 bp, 22 predicted proteins | sample 1597361 | NCBI WGS metagenome assembly OJNH01 (sample SAMEA2452136, study PRJEB22498) | human gut metagenome | biome: human feces; feature: human gut; material: feces | place: Australia | collected 2012
GCACCAGGCAGCATTAAGTCAAGCAGTACAAGCGTATAAGCCTTTTCTTTTATATTAAGAAGCAGCTTTGCCTCTGTTCCTGAAAATGCCTGTTCACACGTATAACCAGCCTTCATAAGCACCTCACAAAGAAGGTTATTAATATTTATATCATCCTCTACAATTAATATATTAGGCATAATTTTTACTCCTGTATTTTATAATGTGAAATAGTCATCTACTTTATGAGAAATGGCATTAAATAAAATGGTTTCAACATTAAATTTTCTTCTTTTCCAACATCTTTTTGTGATATTAAATATATCTTACTTACATTCTTTGAAAATTTTTTATAAAACTGTTTTATAGATTCGTGCTTTCCTGCCCCTGATGACTTAATTTCAAAGGCATTTACTTTACTTCCCTCAGAAATCAGAAAGTCAACCTCATAATAATGTGTGCTTTTGTCTTTTTCCCAAGTGTGATAATAAAGTTCCCTTCCCGCTGCTGTAATCATCTGTGCAATAAGATTCTCATATAAATAGCCCAGATTAGCTGGCAGCTTATCAGAAAGCAGCTTCGCATATACATTATTTTCTGTGACTGGACGGTCTATAAACATTAATGTAATAAATAATCCAGTATCCGACAGATACAATTTATAACTGTCAAAGTCCTTTGTATCTGTCAGGCTTACCCTTGGATCAGTTGAATTATAACAAGGTAAGACAGTCTTTGAATCAATCAGCTCATATAATAATTCTTCTGTTTTTGAATTATTCTTCTTTCCTATTGCCGCGGTAATCCTGTATTTTTTTGAATCCTTTGCAAGCTGTGCCGGAATTGAGTGATATAATGCAGAGATTCTTCCAGAACCATCAATCTTTTTAAAATCTTCTTCATATAATGATATAATCTGCCTTTTGACCATATCAATTTCAGAGAAATTCTTACCCTCTATATAAGCTTCAACTGCCTGAGGCATACCACCTACTGCCATATATATTCTTAAATCTCTCATCAGTTTACGATTAGTTGGCTGTCCAATAGCCTTACCTGTATTGTATATCTGACAAAGAAGTTCATAGTTTCCCCCCGTTGCATCACAGAACTCCTGATAATCCATTGGATACACCTGTATTTTCATTTCCTCCGATGGAATTAAAATATCCTTTACATTTTTCTTTATAGATATTAGGGAACCAGTTTCCAGATAACTGTATCTTCCATCTGCAACAAGATGTTTTATTGCCTGTCTTGCTTTCGGGAATAGCTGGACTTCATCAAATATAATCAGCGATTTATGCTCATATAATGTTATACCTGTTTCCGCCTGCAATCTTAAAAAAAATATATTTAGATTTGCTATATCATCAAAACACTCCAATATATTAGCTGTTGCTTTTGAAAAATCAATAAGAATACACGAGTCATATTCATTTTCTCCAAAGCTTTGGGCGATTGTAGACTTACCAACTCGTCTCGCCCCCTCTAACAACACCGCATATTTATCCGAATACTTTTCCTTCCATTCTAACAATCTACTATATACTTTTCTTTTAAAATTCATAGTCTTCCCCTTTCAGAACTATACTATATCATTGTCATTATTCTTTACCGTGCTAAAAGCACCCCTGATTTCTTTATATAATACATATTATAATGTAACTTTCTTCAATATTATTATCTCTTATTTTGACCGTTTCTTCAAGATTATTTTCACTCATTTTGCCCATTTCTTCAAAGTTGTTTTGGCGTATTTTGTCCGTTTCTTCAAGATTATTTTTGCTTATTATGACCGTTTCTTCAAAACTATTTTCACTCATTTTGTCCATTTCTTCAAGCTTTTACTTTATTTATAAACATAAAAAACAGCACGACTATTCCCTTTATCCAGAAATAAATCGTGCCGTCTTATTTTTTATCTTATCTGTGTTATAATCCTAATTATTCTCTGCCCTCGCCATAGCAATCTGCTCCGGTGTTATAGGCAGCTCATAGAACCTCTTTCCTGCTGCGTGGCTTAGTGCATCTGTCACAGCCGGAAGTGGTGTATTTATTACAACCTCTCCTATTGACTTAGCACCAAATGGCCCAGCATTCTCAAAGCTGCTTTCAAACTCAACATTAATATGTCCAATATCCATCCTTGATGGTATCTTATATTGCAGGAATGAGTTCTCATAAAGCTTTCCCTTATCAGAATATGTGATATTTTCAGACATTGCCATACCAATTCCCTGAAGGATTCCGCCTTCTGCCTGTACTCTTGCAAGATTAGGATTAACCGGTGTTCCACAGTCAACGCATGCATCATATTCTACAACCCTGCTTTCGCCTGTAACAAGGTCAACTTCAACCTCAGCTGCACCTACCATAAATGGTGGTGGTGAAATAGGTGATGTATGTGTATTAGTAACAGAAAGTGCCATATCATTGCCACACATAGAAGCTGTTGCTATATCACAAAGACTTACTGATGCACCCTTGTGCTCTCCAGCCTCACAGCTTACACAGCTTCCGTCAAATGTAACCTCACTCTTATCACAGCCTATAAGCTTTGCTCCAAGACTTTCGATTCTGTTTCTTAGCTCTAAGGCACAGTTCTCAACAGCCTTTCCGGTAACATATGTTGTACTTGATGCATATGATCCTGAATCATAAGGTGATATATCAGTATCAGCACCGAATACACTTATGTCATCAGTACTGCACTCAAGCACCTCCGCAGCAATCTGTGCAAGTATTGTATCACAGCCTGTTCCCATATCAGCAGCACCGATATTCATTGTATACACACCCTCATCATTAAGCTTAAGTGTGGCACTTCCCACATCCACACCTGATATACCAGAGCCCTGCATAGCCATACCCATTCCGACAAAACGTGCCTTCGTATCAGATATCTTTCTCATAGGATACTTCTCATCCCATTTAATCATCTCTTTAACCTTTTCTAAGCATCTGTCAAGTGCACAGCTTGTATTGACCTGACCATAGTAAGCAGGCATTACATCGCCCTCCTTAACTATGTTTTTAAATCTTATTTCAAAAGGATCCATATGCAGCTTATCAGCAAGCTCATTTACAGCAGATTCAACCGCAAAAAGTCCCTGTGTGGCACCATAGCCTCTGTATGCCCCTGCTGACATAACATTCGTGTATACAACATCACTTACAAAGCGGAATGCCTCCGCCTTTCCATATAACGGTATTGACTTGTGTCCTGAAAGACCTACTGTCGTTGGTCCATGCTCCCCATAAGCTCCTGTGTTAGACAGAGTATATAAATCTATTCCTTTTACGATACCATCCTTAGTTGCACCGAGCCTTACATGCATCTGCATCTCATGTCTTGGAGATGAAGCTGATAATGACTCTTCCCTTGAGAATATAATCATAGCTGGCTTCTTAGTCTTCCATGTGACAAATGCCGGATATATTTCTGAAACTGAGGTCTGCTTTGCGCCAAAACCACCACCTATTCTAGGCTTTGTAACACGTATCTTTGATGGAGATATTCCAAGTGCGTGTGATATGATTCTTCTGCAATGAAATACTATCTGTGTAGAGCTTACAACATGAAGTCTTCCATAAGTATCGATTGTACAGAATGTCCTGAAGGTCTCCATCATACTCTGCTGGCATGCCTTTGTATGATATGTCCTGTCAATTACAATATCACAGCTCTCAAGCACCTTATCTATATCACCATTACTGCACTCATCATGTGCGCATAGGTTTCTTTTATTATCAGCTCCGACAGGACACAATGCTTCCCAGTTATCCTCCGGATGGACAAGTATCTCATTGTCCTTTGCCTTTGTAAAGTCAAGCACTGGCTCAAGTACCTCATACTCTGCCTTAATAAGCTTCATTGCCTTATCAACACAACGCTCATCCACTCCCGCAACAATCGCAACCGGATCACCTATGAATCTTACATGTTTATCAAGAAGAAGCCTGTCATAAGGACTTGGCTCAGGATACGTCTGACCAGCACAGGTGAAACGCTTCATATTCTGGTCAACATCCTTATATGTATATATTGCCTCTATTCCAGGTACCTTCATTGCAATATCTGTATTAATGCTCTTAACATATGCGTTGGCATATGGTGAACGCAGAAGCTTTACAACAAGACAATCCTTTGGTGCAATATCATCTGTATATACCGGTTTTCCAAGAAGCAACTCCATTGCATCCTTTTTTCTTACTGCTTTATTAACTGACTTCATTACTTCACCTCCTCTGCTATATTTTCTTTATTTTCCATACTGGCTTCCTTAGCCTTTTTTACCCTGAGGTAATCCAGAATTCCTCTTAACTGGCCTTCATACCCTGAACATCTGCACAGATTTCCAGAAAGGAATTCCTTTATCTCATCTTCATCAGGATAAGGATTCTCCCTAAAGAGTGCAATAGCATTCATAACAAAGCCCGGATTACAGAAGCCACACTGCTCTGCCCCCTGGTCAGCTATAAATGTAACGAATTCTGCGGCCTCCTCCTGTAAACCTTCAAGCGTTGTAACGCTGCATTTATCTGCTCTTACAGCAAGAACCGAACATGAAAGCACTGGTTTATCGTTAAGAAATACCGTACACAGTCCGCAGTTAGAAGTCTCACAGCCACATTTTACACTATAACAGCCATGCTCCCTCACGAAATCATAAAGAGTCATATCGCAGGCAACATCTGCCTTGACTGACTTTCCATTTAACTTAATATCTACTAACATATATTCTCCAATCCATACACTAATAAATCGATATATAAACAAATCTATATAAATAATACCTCAGCTATTAATAATCAATAACTAATTATTAATTATTTACAACCCTTAATGCTCTCTTGGTAAGCTCTTCTGCCAGATGACTTCTGTATTCAGCACTTCCACGCATATTACTCTCTGTAGAAACATTTTCCCTTACATATCTGGCGAAGCTCTCTATAGTCTCATCATTTACTCCGCCCTTAAGAATACCTTCCTTATCTTCAACAATAACAGCTCTTCCCGGTCTTGCACCTATGCATATATTATATTCACCCGAACCGCTAAAGCCCACGCCAGCACAGGTAAGAACCGGAAGGTCTGTTTCTGTTATTCTTACTGCCTCATAAAACATCTTGACTGGCTTTTTCTTAACTATAATGCTTACAATAATATCCCTGTCATAGCTTTTTGCCGCATACTCCTTTAGGGAAACTATTCCACCCTTATATAATTCAACGTATGAATCAAGTCCAATTAATAATGTAAGAACATCAGAAAATCCATATCTTCCATATATGCTTCCACCAACTGTTGCAAGATTTCTAAACTGCACGCCAACTATATGCCTTAGTGCTTCCTTAGCGCAGCCATTCGTATACTCATTAAACCCCTTATGGTTTTCCAACTGTCTTAGTGATGTCATACATCCAATCTTAAATTCTTCATCTGTCTCTTCAATCTTATCAAGTCCCAGTCCTGACATGTCAATCGCGGTATTGATTCTGTTATCACCCATACGCATCCACATCATGCCGCCGACAATTCTGTTAGCCTTCTTCTGGTTAAGCTCGTAGGCCTCTTCAATACTTTCTACTTTCTTATAATTCTGTATATTAAGCATAAAAACTCCTCATTTTGATCATACTTATGCCAGAAATAAAAGTCATGCTGTGCAGCTCAAACAACATTTAACCTCTTTCCTGACCGTTTCTTAATTACATCATAATATAACTATACTGACTTGTAAAAGCCTTGTCAATCTGATAAAATTCATTCGCACATATCTTTTAACCATTACTATCAGATATATTCTGATCAACATAAATTAGTGTGCCAAAAAAGTAGAAATGAGGATATTTATGAAGAAATTTAAAAGATTAACCGCTTTAGTTCTTGCAGTGCTCATGCTTATATCAACTGTAGCATGTGGCAGTTCTGCTGCAAACGACAGTACTACACAGGCTGCTTCAACATCAGCCTTTGATGTCATGTCACAATTCAACGAGGTAAGCACAAGCTACCCTCTTACTGTTACCGACCAGGCAGGACGAACAGTAACTTTTGAAAAAGCACCTGAAAAGATTGCTTCATCTTACTATATCTCTACAAGTCTTCTCCTTGCACTTGGATTAAAGGATAAGCTTGTGGGAATCGAAGCTAAGGCTAATACACGAAACATCTATAAGCTTGCAGCTCCATCCATTGTAAGTCTCCCTAATATGGGAACAGCTAAGGAATTCAACACAGAAGCCTGTGTTGCAGCAGCACCTGATGTTGTATTCCTTCCTATGAAGTTAAAAAAAGCTGCAGATACACTTGAAGGTCTTGGTATCAAGGCTGTTGTTGTTAATCCTGAGGATGCAACGCTCCTTAAGGAATGTATAACACTTGTTGGTAAAATAACTAACACAATCGGACGCTCTGATGCACTTAACAATTCTATCGATACATTTTTAGCTGATAATAAAGCCAAGCTTGCAGGTGAGAGCACTCCTTTAGTATATCTTGCGGGCAACAGCTCTGTTCTTTCAACAGCCGGAAGCAAGATGTATCAGAACACATTACTTAGCAATGCAGGCGGAAAGAATGCAGCCTCTGAGCTTACAGATACTTACTGGGCAAATGTTTCATATGAACAGCTTCTTGCCTGGAACCCTGATTACATTATAATAGCTGCCGATGCAACTTACTCAGTAGATGACGTTATAAATGATGCTAATCTTGCAGACTGCAATGCTGTTAAGAATAAAAAGGTTGTAAAACTTCCTGGTGATATAGAAGCATGGGATTCACCTGTACCAGCAAGCTTCTTAGGAAGCATATATATTGCCTCTGTTCTTCATCCAGAAAAGGTTACTAAGGATTTCTATGAAGAATGTGTAACTAAATTCTATGAAAGCTTTTATGGATTCACACCTGCTAAATAAGGATGATTTATGTTCAAAAATACTTCTAATTACCGGAACAAAATTATACTTTTATCAGTCATACAGGTACTGCTTCTTATAGTAGTACTTGTATGGTCTGTCATTACCGGACAGTATCCACTCACATTAAAGAGCTTACTGTCTGGTGATACTATGTCTATTATGGTCTTTAAAAGGCTCAGGCTTCCCCGCGCCCTTATGGGTGTTATAGGTGGTTTTGGGCTTTCAATATCAGGTTATATATATCAGCTTATATTTAAAAACCCTCTGGCATCTCCCGATATCGTTGGCGTTTCCTCCGGTGCAAGTGCCGGTGCTGCTCTTGCAATAGTCGCAGTTTCTGCTTCTGTTCCAGTCATCTCCATATCTGCTTTTATCGGAGCTGTTACAGCACTCATAATAACTCTGCTTACGGCTTATCTTGTCCCTGGCAGAAACAGTTATACTATCGTGCTTGCCGGTATAGCTATTCATTCTGTGGCACAGACTATACTTATGTTTCTAAAGCTTGCTGCAGATCCTGAAAAACAACTTGCTTCAATCGAATACTGGATTATGGGAAGCCTTAATGGTATTTCAAGAGACAGCCTTGCTATTCCATTTCTCACGACACTTACCGGCTTTATTATAATGGCTTTGTTATACAGACAGATTCTCATTCTCTCTACAAGTGAAGAGGAAGCTGTATCACTAGGTGTACATGTAACAAGTCTGCGTTTTATCATATTAATGCTTGCTACATTAGTAGTATCATCAATAATATGTGTTACGGGGCTTATAAGCTTTATCGGACTTATCGCACCTCATATTGCCAGACTTCTTACAAAGCGTAATGACATATTTACATACATAACAAGTGGCTTCACAGGAGCTATTTTACTGACACTTGCTGATATACTGGCAAGAAGTGTATCCCCATCAGAGCTGCCAGTCAGTATATTTACCTCACTTCTTGGTGCTCCACTGCTTATCATTCTGCTTATCAGAGCTAATAAAAAGGAGGCGTTATGATGTCCGATTTATTCAATAATACATTTTCCGCAGACGGAATATCAGTATATTACGGCAGCACCTGTGCGGTTGATAACGTAAGCTTTGACCTTATGCCTGGACAGCTTAATGCTGTTATTGGCAATAACGGCTGTGGTAAAACCTCTCTTATTAAGGCCATCATGGGACTTATAAAACACAACGGAAAATGTCAGCTTAATGAACACTTACTTGAAAACCTCTCTGTTAAAAAAAAGGCACAGCTCATAAGCTACATTCCCCAAAGAAACAATCTTACTATAAGCATGACCGTCAGGGATGTATGTCTGCTTGGCTTCAATCCTCATATGCACATACTTGGAGGCTACACCACAGATATGCTCAGGCGTGTGGATAAAGCTATTGATATGGTTGGACTTAAGGGTTTATACGAATCAGACTTCTTAGCTTTAAGCGAAGGGCAGAAGCAGTTATGTATTCTGGCACGCACCATAATAGAGGCTTCCCCACTGCTTCTTCTCGATGAACCGGATAGTGCACTTGATTTTTCTAACCGTCATCTTCTTATGCAGCACATAAGAAGTATTGTATCCGATGGCAGATGCGCCCTAATGTGTATTCACAGCCCTGAGCTTGCTTTAGAATACTGCGATAATATACTTCTTATGAAGTCTGGGACAATCCTTAGCACCATTAATACACATACAGACTCTCTTGATATTATTAATGAAAAGATGTCTCTTATATATGATAATATTAATGTCATTGAATGTACTGACATTAACCATAAAACCCACCGCGTAGTTGTGGCATTATAGACCTATACCTATACTGCGTATAAATGTCTATTCTCACCAGACACACATACGTTATAAAATCATTTAGTGAAACGAGGTGACTTATTTATTCTATGGATAATTGTTATTTAGATGCTTTGGCTGTAATTACATTTTTTAAGATGTCAGATAAAAAACATCTTTTTATTACGGGAGACCGGGGAAGTGGCAAATCATATCTGTTAAACAACATTTTAAACCAGCTTGAAGAAACTATGGATATGTCTGATTTTTTCAATTTCAATTATCTGATAAGCCGCAGAACAGACACACCAGAAGTTGTTATTAAATCCAATCTTATAGATGATGGAAAAGAATATGTGATTGGCAGACCACGTACACTCACTCCTGTTTCCCCTAAAAAAGGCAACAACATGACCTCCGTAGAGGATGGCTTTATTAACTGCGCCTGTCCTGCCATTATGAAGCATCTTATGACCTCTGCTGATAGTGTATTTGTTATTGACGAGCTTGGTTATCTGGAAAGCTCCTGTATCCCTTTTCAGGAGAACATTAAAAGTCTTCTTGATAACTCACGCGTATTAGCGGTCATCAGAAAACAATCCACAGAATTTCTTGACAGTATTAAAAGCAGATCTGATGTACTTTTAATCGATATTGATAATACCTTCAGCTCTATTTCGTGCATTATTATGGCATCCGGTATGTCAAAAAGATTCGGTACCAACAAGCTTTTAGCCTCCTTCAACAACAACACTCTCTTTGAAAATGCGATAAATATAAGCCACTTTGTAAGCTTTGGTAAAACTCTTGCCGTAACCCGTCATGATGAGCTTGTACAGATATGTGAACGGGAACATATACATTGCATTAAACACAATATGCCTTACAGAAATGATATGGTACGTCTTGGTGTTTCACGTATTCTAAAGGAAACTAACAGACACAAAAGCTGCTGCACCCAAGGGATATTATTTCTTCCATCAGACCAGCCGCTTATCACTAAGACAAGCCTTCAGCTGCTGTGCCTTTTATTTATTTACTACAACAGCAGTTATTTTGCTTGTAACAGCACAGATAAATCCAGCAATGCCAATAATAATTATTTCAATAATAATAATATTAATAATAATAATAAGATATGCCGGCTTGCCTTCAACGAAAACGCAGGCGCACCAGTAATATTTCCTGAGTGCTATTATAATGAGCTCCTTACACTTCCACAGGGCAAGGGTGGCGGCTTTATTGCAAAAAAACATCCTGCACAGGTTGTTTTAGTTCCTGCACAGGATGAATATGAATTATATGATATTGATACTCCTGATGACCTTATTCGTCTTTCCCGGTATCTTCGCTAATTGCTGTACCTTATTTAGTTACAGCCTTTTCCTTTATTGTTGCTGCTTCTTCTGAAACAACTTCTTTAACCGTTTCCTCAGCTTTATCCTTAGGAAGAATTATGTTAAGTAATATTGCTACAAATGCTGCTGGAACAATACCAGACTCACCAAACATAAGCTGTACTGCCTGTGGTGTATGTGCAAGGATTGCAGGGCTTACACCCATACCATAGCCTACACCAAGTGCAACCGATACAATAGAAAGCCTTCTTGCATCAAGCGGCTCCTTAGTGATAAGCTGGATACCACTTACAATAATTGATGAGAACATCATAACTGCCGCACCACCAAGTACTGACTGTGGCATGATTGATATTAATGCTCCAAGCTTAGGAATAAGACCACATAATATAAGGAATACAGCACCAGATGCAAGTGCAATTCTGTTAACAACCTTAGTCATTGCAACAAGGCCAACATTCTGGCTGAATGATGTATTAGGAAGCACACCGAAAAGTGCTGCAAGCGATGAACCTAAACCATCACACATAACTCCGCCTGAAAGTTCTTTATCTGTCGCTTCTCTTCCTACTCCACCGACCATAACACCTGATATATCTCCAACAGTTTCTACTGCTGTTACAACAAACATAACAAGCACAGGAAGTATTGCTCTTAAGTCAAACACTGGCTTAACTGGCATGAACTTAGGAATCGCAATCCACTTAGCTTCTGCAACCTTATTCCAGTTAAGTACCCATGACTTAGTATATTCAACTCCCTCAGCATTAACTGCTGTATGTGGAAGCACACAGCCCATAATAGCTGCTACAATATAACCAACTATAATTCCAATCAGTATAGATGATGAACTAAGATATCCCTTTGTCCAGTGCTTAACGAATAATATAACAATAAGCACAACAAACGCCAGAAACAGATTCTCTAATGAGCCAAAGTCTTTAGCCCCGTTTCCACCACCGAATGAATTGATACCAACAGAAATAAGTGACAGTCCAATAGAAAGCACAACAGTTCCTGTTACAACTGATGGGAAAAATCTTCTTAAAGGCTTAATAAATGCACCAAGCACAGTTTCAAAAAGACCACCTATAATGGATGCTCCCATAATTGCACCATAGGCTAATACTCCGCCTCCCATAACCTTTGTTATACTGCTGAATACTCCGATAAATCCAGAGCTTGTACCCATAATAATAGGCACCTTGCCTCCAACAGGTCCAATTGAAAACAACTGTATAAGTGTTACAATACCAGCTATAATCATAGCATTCTGTAAAAGTGCAACCTGAATAGATGCATACTCACTTCCTGCTCCAATACCACAGGCTCCTGTAATAATAAGCAATGGTGTAAGATTTCCTACAAACATTGCCATAACGTGCTGAAGTCCAAGTGGTATCGCCTGTTTTAATGAAAGCTTTCCATTAAAATCATATGCCTCCGGCATAAGTTCTTTTATTTTTTTCATATATCCTCCGGTATATTAACCATAATCTATCTGTTATTAATCTCATATGAAGAAGGTCTAGGGAAAATCATTATTCAAGTACTGATTTTCCTTAGACCTTCCTTCTGTATGACCTACGCTTATTATCTCTGCACATCAAATGAAGCATTATTCATAAGTCGCTTAATCTGGTCAACGCTTGTGATGTTAGTATCGCCGCGGATAGCGTGCTTCATTACTGAAGAAGCTACTGCGAAATTGACGATATCTTCGTGCTTCCAGTCATTCTGCATAAGAGCATAGATAAGACCAGAAGAGAATGCATCTCCACCACCAACACGGTCAACAATCTCAAAATTGAGTGTCTTGCTTTCGTAAGTCTTTCCGTCAGCATAGTAGAAAGCCTTAAGAGAGTTATTACTTCCTGAATGAACATAACGTACTGTTCTTGCAATTGCTTTCATATGGTACTGCTCATCAATAGCCTTGAATACTCTGTCCATATCCTCAAATGATGGATCCATAGTAAGGCCGTCCTTAACATCTGTACCATCTGCATTGTATACATGGATAGGCTCAATACCTATAAGTACATCTACATATGGAAGATATCTGCTGAGTACATCCCTTGCTGTTTCAAAAGACCATAATGTACTTCTGAAATTAGGATCAAAGCTTACCGTAAGTCCAAGCTTCTTAGCTGCCTTGATAGCCTTATCTATAAGACGACGGCAGTTATATGAAAGAGCTGGTGTGATGCCACTTAAATGTAACCAGTCATAATCCTTTAAGATGTTCTCAAAATCTACATCCTTATAATCATATTCAGCAAATGCTGAGCTTCCTCTATCATATATTACCTGTGAAGGTCTTACTGAAACACCTTCTTCAAGGTAATAAAGTCCCATTCTTCCGTCAGACTTGATAATGTGCTTAGTGTGTACATCATTAGCCTTAAGGTAGTTGATACAAGACTTACCAAGGTCTGTGTTAGGTAATACTGTAAAAAATGTTGAATCTACACCAAGGTTAGCGAGTGAAACTGCTACGTTGGCTTCTGCTCCACCATAGTTAACTATGAAATTGTGGGTTGTAACTATCTTCTCATAGTTAGGTGGTGACAATCTTAACATCAATTCGCCAATTGCTATGAACTTCATACGTGCCTCCATCTATCATTAAACTTTAAACCTGATATTAAGTAATATTTTATGGCAATAATCTGTACTTTTATTGCTCTATATTGTCAAAATAATACTCCATTTAATGATACTACTTATCCTATAAAATTGCAAATTGTATTTAACGCATTAACTCATAAATACCGCAGTATTTTGTTGCATTAACACACCATTTCATTGTATAATTAAAAATATTTTGAAGCGAGGAAAGTAATACCTATGGACATTTACGAATCATTGAACTCTATTTTAGTGACTTTATTCAATGATATAATGAACATTGAAGAAAAGGCTTTAATTACAGATGAATTTTCTGACATCACAGTTACTGATATGCACATAATTGAAGCTATCGGAATTAAAGAGCCACGCACTATGGGAACAATATCCAAGGCCTTAGGCGTGACTATGGGAACTCTTACAGTCGGCATTAACGGACTTGTTAAAAAGGGATATGTAATAAGGACAAGAAGTGAAGAAGACCGCCGTGTCGTATATGCTTCCCTCACACCAAAGGGTAATGCGGCATACACTCACCATATGAGATTTCATCGGGATATGATTAAACATATAACTGACGATTTAAGCGAAGATGAAGCCGCCGTACTTATTAAGACATTTACAAGACTTGAAGATTATTTTAAAAGCATATCATAACATTCAAAATGATTATGGAATTATATTAACATATAACTATACTGTCGCAGCTGCGTAACCTTTAACGCACTGTCTGCATAGCAAAAACCCCACAGATATGAATTTCTGTGGGGTTTTTTGAAAGATTATTAATCTTTCCGCCGACCGGGCCGGCATAATTTATATATGAGAGTTTTGGAAAAGTAAGCTTATTTAGTTAATTCAGCTGTCTTATATATAAACGTTACTGAATTATCCTTACCATCTGACTTACCAAGGAATGTGTTGTAATTCTGACCAAGCTTGATTACTTCCTTGATTGTATCTACTGCTGTATCAGCATCATCACCAACAAGACTTGTAATAGCTTTAATACCTGTCTCATTGAATTCTGCCATACCATCTTTAAGTGTTATAGCACCATCATTAAGCTGTGTTACACCATCTGCTAAAGTTACAGAAGATGACTTAAGTGTTGATGTTCCATCAGCAAGCTGTGTAGAACCACTTCTTAAAGCTTCATTGTTAGAATTAAGTGTGCTGAAACCACCAGCTATCTGTTCAATACCACCGTTAAGTGTATCATTGTTACCATTAAGCTGTGCAAGTCCTGCGCTTATCTGTGCTATACCACCATTAAGTGTATCATTGTTATCGCTAAGCTGTGCAAGTCCTGCACTTATCTGTGCTATACCACCATTAAGTGTATCATTGTTACCACTAAGCTGTGCAAGTCCTGCATTAAGCTGTGATGCACCTGCGTTAAGTGTATCGTTATTCTTAACAAGTTCACCAAGTCCGTCTGTTAATGACTGGCTTCCATCTGTAAGCTGCTTTAATGCTGCATTAATTGTTTCATTATTGCTAAGATTGCTGACAACTGCATCTAATGCACTTGAAGCACCTATATTACCAGCGGCTTTAATAAGAAGTCCTAACTGGTTAGCATATACATAATCCTTTGAACCAGCCTGTGATACCTGTGGAGTATATGGCTTACCGCTTATCACAGCTTCTGTATATGTCTCTGTTATTATATTAGTTGTATAAGCTGTAAGATACTTTACAAAATAAGCTGATATATCTGTTGCTGCCTCACTACTGCTCTTCTTACCCAGATCACTAAGGTCTGTTGCTATAGTTACATCACTAAGACCTAATGCTGTTCCTAATTTCTGTAAATCAGCTGCCTGCTCCATAACAGTCTTTCCTGTTGAGTCTGCTACAGAATTCATCTTATAAGCTGTTGAATTAGCTGCAAGTTCCTTAACAACATTTCCAATAAGTGCTGTCTTAATGCTCTTTATTCCTTCATTTAATTGTGAAGCTCCTGCCTCTGCACTAGCAACACCATCTGTATAAGCCTTTAAACCTGTCTGTAATGAAACTGCACCTGCTGCCGCACTGGCAACACCGCCTGTATATGTTGAAAGACCACTCTGTAATGTGCCTGAACCTGCATTAAGTGCTCCTACACCATCAGTATAAGTCTTTAAACCTGACTGTAACTGTCCTGAACCTGCACCAAGCTGGTTAGCTCCTGCTGTGTATGCACTGATACCATCCTTAAGCTGTCCTGCACCTGCTGCCAGAGCTGTAGCACCATCTGTATAAGCATAGATACCATCTTTAAGCTGGCTTGCACCATCATTTAACTGGTTCACGCCATCTGTAAGTGCTGGAATACTGTCAGAAAGTGTCTGTGTACCATTCTGGAGAGTAACTGTTCCATCTGTAAGCTGGTCAGCTGCTGACTGAAGCTCATTCATCTTATCTTCAAGCTTAGCAAGTGAGAAATCATCTGTATCTATATCATTAAGTGTGCTTGTTGTAGCAACTGAGATAGACATATCAAGCTCGAAATCCTCTACATCTGCTGATATTTCAAAGTATTCTGGAATATCCATATCAAGGCTTTCACCATCAAACTTAAGGTTTAAAGTATCCTTTAAGCCTGGCATAGCCATACCAAGTGCAATGATATTATCGCCAACCTTGCTTACCTTGCCGTTAGTAACTTCTACATTACTGAACTTATCTGTTGGAAGAAGTGTTCCTGTAATCATAGTAAATGGAACATAAGCTATCTGTGACTTTCCATTAACTGTTATATTCTTCTTCTCATTGTTAGTATAGTCATATCTGATAGTAACCTTACCACTCTTGCCAATCATATCTTCTGGCTTAGTTTCAACACCATTTAACTTGTAAGTAACCTTTATTGAAACAGGAGCAGTCTTATCAGATGTGCTCTGGTTAGTTGTTGTTTCGCCCTTAGAATCAGTAACCTTTTCTGTTACAAGAACGTGATCCTGAGTTCCGTCTGCCTTATCAAATACATATACCATCTCGTCTCTTGTATTTGTCTTTAATGTACTTGTATTTGATATTGAAAGCTCGTTCTTAATAGCATTTGTTATAATATTCTCTGTATTAGAAGCAGCCTCACTGCTTATTGCAACCTCACTGCCTGTCTGATTATATGCTGTGCTAGTGCCACAGCCTGTAAGTGTTGAAGCAATAAGAACAACACTTAATAATACTGAACTATATTTAAATAAAGTCTTCTTAACCATAACTATTCCTCCATTTTCTTACTTCCTGATATATTCTTATATCTGTTACGGCATATACACCTTTGACCCGTTCATACATCTTTCTGATTACATATCCTGATTCTTCTTAGGCTTAAATCCTATACTTGTATTGATAATGAGCTTATCACATAATACAAACAATGATGGAAGTATGAAGATAACTACGAACATACTTATAATTGCACCACGCGCCATAAGTGTACAAAGCGAACCAATCATATCAACTGAAGCTATACATCCAACACCAAATGTTGCGGCAAAGAAACCAAGCGCACTAACAATAATTGATGGTATTGATGTTGAAAGAGCTATCTGGATTGCTTCCTTCTTAGCGTATCCCTGGCTTCTTTCCTTCTTATATCTTGTTGTCATAAGAATAGCATAATCGACTGTTGCACCAAGCTGGATAGTACCGATAACTACTGATGCAATAAATGGTATCTGTGTATGCGTAAAATATGGAATACCCATATTAACAAAGATAGCAAATTCGATTGCTGAAACAAGTATAATTGGAAGCGATATTGATTTAAGTACGAACAGGATAATAACAAATATAGCTACTATTGATACCGCACTGACTGTCTTAAAGTCCTTATCTGTTATAGTGATAAGATCCTTGGTACAAGGAGCTTCACCAACTACCATTGCCTTAGAATCGTAAGACTTTACAATATCATTCACCTTACTAATCTGATTGTTAATTTCATCTGATGCTATTTTGTAATCTGTAGCAATCATCATTATCTGATAATCTTCACCCTTAAGCTCTGATACTGTCTTAGCCGGTAAGAATTCCTGTGGAATACCAGACTTAAGTGCTGTGTCAAGTCCGAGTGCGAACTGTACACCGTCTACATCACCTAACTTATCAAGCATTTCGTTAGCTGTATCTGTAGACATACTAGAGTCAGCAAGTATCATATAGATTGAATTCATATCAAAGTTTTCTTCCAGCTTCTTATTAGCCTGTGAGCAGGCAAGGTCATCTGGAAGTGTATCAGACAAATCATAATATACTGATGTATGATTCTGTCCATATATAGCAGGTCCTAATAATACAACAAAGACAATTACAAATATCCATGAGTGGTTTACTATAAATGTAGCAAGCTTATCGAAGTTTGGCATAATCTCACGATGCATTGTCTTCTCTAATGCCCTGTCAAATGTAAGTATCAATGATGGAAGGATTGTTACACAACCGATAACACCGAATACAACACCCTTTGCCATAACGATACCAAGGTCAAGACCAAGTGTGAAGCTCATAAAGCAAAGTGCAATGAAACCTGCAACTGTTGTTATAGAAGAACCAACTACGGATGTAAGTGTATTACTAATGGCAACTGCCATCGCTTCCTTGTGGTCATCCGGATATATTTCCTTCATTTCCTTGTAGCTGTGCCATAAGAAGATTGAATAATCCAGTGTAACACCTAACTGAAGTACAGCCGCAAGAGCTTTAGTTATATATGAAACCTCACCTAATAAAATGTTAGAACCCAGGTTGTATACAATTGCCATTCCTATACTTATCATAAAGAATACTGGTACAAGAAATGAATCCATAAATATAGCAAGCACGATACATACAAGAACTACTGCTATAAGTACATAAAGTGGTGTCTCTTTCTCCGAAAGATTCTTAGTATCCGTAACTACTGCTGACATACCACTTATAAAGGCCTGACCCTCTGTCTGCTCTCTTATCTGTATGATAGCATTCATAGTATCATCACTTGAAGTTGTATTATCGAAGAATATTGCAAATAAAGTTGTATCTGTGCTGTCATTCTCGAAATACTTTCTGAATTTTGATGGAACAATCTCAGATGGAACATCTTCACCAACTATTCCTGTGTAAGAAATAACCTGTGCAACGTGGTCTACATTCTCTACCTTCTTAATAAGTCTGTCAGTAGACTTCGTATCCATATTCTGTACAACGACCATCGCGTATGCACCCTTATTGAAGTCATCCATAAGAATGTCCTGACCCTGCATAGTCTCTATCTCATTCGGAAGATAATACAGAATATCGTAATTAACTCTTGTATTAAAGTATCCGATTGCAGATGGAATAAGAAGCAGGAAACTCAGAATAAGAATTGGAATTCTGAGTTTAACAATTACTTTTCCAAACTTTTCCATAACTCGCCTCATTTCTACGTCTGCGACGTAATTTTACTTTGATTGGACTGATAACCTCTCAATAATTAATAACTCTCTTAATTAATTACATTTATTATCAATTCAATACATATGACCGTGATCTCTCAAATATGACTTTTGGTCATTTTCTTTGCAAGTGTTATTCTAGCACAAAATGACCGATAGTCAATACTCAAAATGACTAAAAGTCATTTTTTTATAGATTTTTTATTTTCAACATGGTAGAATATTAATTGACAGAACAACTAATATTATGCCTGCATTAGATTGGAGATTTTATGGGAAAACTTGAGAACAACAAACAACAGAAAAGGACTTCCCTCTTAGATACAGCTTTTAAGCTCTTTACAACGCAGGGTGTTTCCAAGACATCAATTGCCGAGATTTCACAGAAAGCTGGAATTGCCAAGGGCACTTTTTATCTGTATTTCAAAGATAAATATGATATAAGAAATAAGCTCGTTTCTCACGAGGCAAGCAAGCTCTTTAAAAATGCAGTGAGTGCATTAGAGCTTCATATAAAAGAACAGCAGATTAATGACCATTCGTTTACAATTACATTTACTGAGGAGATTATATTTATTGCTGACCACATAATTAATGTGCTTAACACCAACCAGACACTTCTTACATTTATATCAAAGAACCTGTCGTGGGGAATATTTAAAGAGGCTCTTACAACCAATGTCGCTGATGACGACATTAATTTTAAAGATATCTACTATGAAATGCTTGAAGACTCTGGTCTTAACCTCAACGAGCCCGAGATTATGCTGTTTATGATTGTCGAGCTTATAAGCTCAACATGCTACAGCTCAATCCTTTACAAAGAACCAGCTGATATTGACAGGCTCAAGCCTTACCTTTATAAGGCCATTAAGGCAATTATCAATGAACATACAATAGAAGATTAGAAGATAAGAAATCCCCTTCCTTACCAGAAATATTATCTGACAAAGAAGGGGATTTGTACCACTCCACCTATAATTTTAAAATTTACTCTTAAATTTATTTTAGCTAAGACTCTCTTTTAATCACTCTTTTATATAAGTTTTTAACATTTGTGTAACTTTTTTTCTTTTAAGAACTAATTTCCCAGAAGCTTATTATATATATCCCTCTTAGATACGCCCCTGTCCCTGGCTGCTGCCTTCATAGCCTCTTTTTTATCAAGTCCCTGTGCTATATACATATCAACGTGTTCCTGCTCAGACATAGTAAGCCACTGTGCCTGTGCTTCCTCTTTAAGCTCATTTCTGTCTTTTCCAGCAATTACAAGAACATACTCGCCCCTTGGCTGGTTATTCTCATAATAACTGCACGCCTCTGCAAGCGTTGTAACCATACTATTCTCATAGCGTTTGGTAAGTTCCTTGCATATAGTAACTGCCCTGCTTCCTCCTAACACCTCAGAAAGCTCTTTAAGTGTCTTTAAAAGCCTGTGTGGAGCTTCGTATATAATCATTGTTCTTGTTTCATCTTCAAGCTCTTTTAATATGTCTTTACGCTCATTCTTGTCCGCCGGAAGAAATGCTTCAAATGCAAAACGTCTTGTTGCCTGTCCCGACATTGTAAGTGCCGTTATACACGCTGCCGCACCAGGAACTGATGATACCTTAATTCCTGATGCAAGTGCCTGCCTTACAAGCTCCTCTCCCGGGTCAGATATTCCAGGTGTTCCAGCATCAGTTATTACAGCGACTGACATTCCTTTAAGCATCTTCTCAACAAGCACCTTTGCCTTATCATACTTGTTATATTCATGATAGCTTGTCATCGGCGTATTAATCTCAAAATGATTAAGCAGCTTTATGCTGTTTCTCGTATCCTCCGCCGCAATAATATCAACTTCCTTTAATATCCTTAACACCCTGAACGTAATATCCTCAAGATTACCAATCGGAGTTGCACACAAATATAACTGCCCAACTCCGCTATTATTATGAGAGCCATTAAATTCTTCAAGTGCCTGCACACTATCATAATCAATATCTGTAATATTATCTTCCATACTGCTCCTCTCTTAAATTCATACTAATTGTACATTTTTAAAAGTTTTTCCGTGTAACTTCCATCGCTATTGTATACAATAAGTGGTTCTTCCACTATAAGCTGTGAACGTCCGCCCTTTACCGCCTCTATAAGCACCATATTAGCTGGCTTATCTATATGCGGATACACAAGCCTTATACGCTTTGGCTCAAGGTGGTTATTCTTCATAGAAGTAAATATATCTACAAGTCTTGATGGTCTGTGAACCATATACATATGTCCCTTAACCTTAAGGCACTTTGAAGCTTCCCTTACAACGTCCTCAAGACTGCATAGAAGCTCGTGTCTTGCGATTGCCTTGGCACTCTCAGGATTAACAATTCCGTGATTTTCATTCATATATGGTGGATTGCTTGTAACCACATTAAAAGAAGCCCCACCTAAAATATGTGAAGCTTCTTTAATATCACCTTTTACAATATTAACCTTGTCTGACAGACTATTAAGTTCAACATTTCTGACAGCAAGGTCATAACTGATATCCTGAATTTCCAAGCCTGTATACATACTGCCTGGATTTTTCGCCTGCATAAGAATTGGTATTACACCATTTCCAGTACCCATATCAAGCACCTTCTGGTTCTTTCCGGCCTTCGCAAATGTAGACAACAACACAGCATCCATTCCAAAACAGAACACATCTGTATTCTGGATTAGTCTGAGATTATCCCTGCATAAGTCATCAATTCTCTCATTGGCATTAATACCTGCATTAATCTTAACATCAGTCATCATTAATATGGGCTTTTCCTTCCTTTTTCTCAAGCTCTTCGAGTTCTTTTAACTCTTTATCATCTATATTCATTCTGTCGTTTCTTCTCTTAGGCTTAAATCTAAGCTCAGCAACAGGATACTCTCTTATCTCTTTCTCATCTCCATCAAGTGTGACAATTACCTTAACAAGCTGTCTTAACACATTAACGCTTGATACCTCACCCTTTAACTTCTCAGGTGTAGTAACATAATCTCCCACATTAGGAAGGTTGCTGTTAAGCTCCTCGTAAGTTTCCTGCTCATTCTTAAGACAGCACATAAGTCTTCCACACACACCCGATATCTTTGATGGATTAAGCGATAAATTCTGTTCCTTTGCCATCTTAATTGACACTGGTATGAACTCTGGCATATATGTTGCACAGCACAATGGTCTTCCACAAGAACCAATTCCGCCTAATATCTTAGTTTCATCTCTTACACCAATCTGACGAAGTTCAATTCTTGTCTTAAATACTGCTGCCAGATCCTTTACAAGCTCTCTGAAATCAATTCTTCCATCCGCTGTAAAGTAGAACAATACTTTATTATTGTCAAATGTATACTCAACCTTTATAAGCTTCATTTCAAGATTATGCTTCTTAATCTTCTCAAGACATATCTTATACGCTTCTTTTTCCTTTTCCCTGTTCTTAGCTTCCCTTTCATCATCATCAGGTGTCGATATTCTGATAATAGCCTTAAGCGGCTGTACAACTGCTGAATCCTCAACCTCTCTTTCACCAAGAACAACGTGGCCATACTCAATTCCTCTTGCTGTTTCAACAATAACGTGCTGACCAACCTCAACATTATACTGTCCCGGTGCAAAGAAATATATTTTGCCCACCTGCCTGAATCTAACACCAACAACTTTAGTCATCTATTTTTAATCTCCAATCCTGCCAAATATTAATTCCTAACATCAGCCAATTATTCACTAACTGCCTACATATCCTCTTTCATAGCCATAATAAGAAGTTCTATGCATAAGTCAAAATTAACATTGGCCTTAAGTCTTACCTTTACTTTATCTATAGAATTAAGTATATCCTGAATTCCTTCGTATGACATAACCTCAGCCTGCGATTTGATAAGCGAAATCTCATCACTAAATATTAGATAATTCGTATCATTGGTACTCTTAAACATAAGCACGTCCCTGAACCACATAGCCATAAGATCAAGATAATCGTCTATTGTAAGCTTGTAATTAGTCACATCTTTAACAACTGCCATTATGTCTGCCGCCGTCATATCCTTCACATTCTTGATAACGTGCATAACATCATTCTTTAAATGTGCGAATTCCGTACTTTCTATAATAGTCTTAGCACGTCCAATCTTACCCTGTGCAAAATCAGCCGCAAACTTACGTTCATATTCTGACACGTCATAGTTATCCTTAAGATAATCCATAACTACGCTTTCCTTTAATGGCTTTAAATCAAGAAGCACACATCTTGATATAATAGTCTGTAAGAAAATGTCTGCGTTAGTCGTAAGAAATATAACAATACCATACGCTGGTGGCTCTTCTATAGTCTTAAGAAGTGCATTCTGTGCCTGCACTGTAAGCTTCTCAGCCTCATCTATAATGTATATCTTATAACGGCTTGAGTATGGTTTAATAAGCATATCTGATATTATCTGATCTCTTACATCATCTACACCTATACTTGCAGGCTTCTCGTGTCGTACCCATATTATATCAGGCTGATTGCCTGACTCTGTCTGTATACAGGAATGACATTTATTACAAGGCTTATTATCGCCTTCTGCCTCACACTGTAATGCTTTTGCAAATATCTTGGCAATCATCTTCTTTCCAGCACCAAGCCCTCCATTGATAATGTAAGCGTGTGATACCTTATCTAATTTAATTGCGTTCTGTAAATGCTCTTTAATTGTATCGTATCCATAAATATCTGAAAATGTGCTCATTATATACTCCAATCTTATGCTGATATATCAAGCAATAAACCCCTGATATCATCAATTCTTCCTACAATCTCAAGATGATTTTTCTCTTCTTTAACAAGTTCTCCTGCCAGCTCATCAAGATTCTTATCCACAAGTTTAACAATACCATATACTCTGTGTCTGCCTCGTCTATCAAGAAAGTTCTCTCTTGAGAACTTATGGGAACGGTTAACAACCTCATTAAGAAATCCCTTAACAAGCTCCCTGTACTTTCGCATATCCTTAATATCCATATGCTTTGCAATCTTCTCACCCTGCTCAGTAATCTGTTCCATCATACTGCCAAGCTTTTCCTGAAGATCCTTTTCTTCTATATTACTAATAAGAGTAAACTTAAAACTACTGTCCGTACTCTCTGTATTCTTCACCTGCTGAACTGAAGATGATGTCTGTATATCATTAATCTTTATATCCATAACTTTACTCTCTTTCGTGTCCACCATCATATAATTGTATCATATAAATATCATTAATACAATTCAAGCCAACTCACTCTTACTGCATTTATAAAAGCTGCTGTTTAATTGCCTCTTTGATGTCCCTGATACAATCCTCTATTGTTCCATCGTTGCTAAATCTCTGATTAATTCCGGCTTCCTTAATCTTTTCCTCCGAGAAATCTTTACTGTCTGCAAGAAAACGCCTGCACATTTCCTCATACTGTGGTACTTCCTGCTTCTGTTCCCTGTTGATAGCTCTCATAAGCCTTATTCCATCATCGACTTCTATATATATCGGTAATATTGCATCTTTTCCAAAGTATGCACAAAATTTATTGTAAGCCTCAATAGTACCTATAACAATGTACTTGTCACCGCTTCCAAGCCTGATCTGCCCATCATCAACTGTAAAATACTTCCACTCTCCATACACTGTGTTATATATCCGCATCTCTATTACTTTATCCGCCGCTTCAAGCTCCAATGCCTTCTCATTATCTACATAATAATACTCTACACCTTCTTTTTCTCCAGCTCTCATAGGTCTTGTTGTATACATAATAACAGTCTTAAGATTTAGCTCCTTATCACCAACTAAAGCCTTAAATATATTATCTTTACCACTTGAACTTTTTCCCATTAAAAATGCTATCTCAGGCATAACAAAGCTCCTTCTTTTACACCTACAACCTCCAGACCTGCCTCACCGGCCGCCTGAAGTATTGCAATAATCTTTCGTGTAATAACCTCTCCCGGACATAATATCGGTATTCCCGGTGGATATACATACACTGACTCTCCACTTATCTTACCATATATCTTCTCATTATTCATCTGAATTTCATCACAACCTGATAAATCACGCCTGTTAAATGCTTGTGCAATTGTCAACGCCTGCTCATCCCTGAAATCGGCAATATTTACCTTATTACCATTATCCTGATTATTAATTGAACTATAATTTAATCTATTGTCTGCCTCACCATTATGTATGCTATTAAATCTATTATCTAAATCCTTGTCTACTTTTGAATTTAGTATATCTTCCCTATCATATTTACTGATACTCTCATCTATTTCTTCATCTATCTCCTTTAATGCCGCAAGAACTCTATTATCTAATTCTTCGTCTATCTCTTTTAATGCCGCAAGAAATCTATCATAATACTCCTGCGAGTCAAATATTGATGTCATCGCTATTACATACTTTATAGATGACATTTCAAGCTGGATTTTATATTTATAAAATAAAGTGTCATATAACCATTTTGCATCTTTATATCCTAATACAAGCTTTGATATGTCGTCTGTATTTATTAACCTGATGTGCTTTAATTCTGACAATCCATTTCTTAAAATAGTGAGCTTATCAACATATTCAGCAAATAATTTATCACCGTCATTCTTAACAATGCTTAAGCTTCTTGCTATGGAAGACATTAATATATACGATGGGCTTGTCGACTGGTATATATTCCAATACCTTCTTATGCGTTCTACATCAACTATTCCATAATTAATATGCATAATCGCTGTCTGTGTAAGCGATGGAAGTGTCTTATGCACACTGTTAATTACTATATCAGCTCCACACTTAACTGCTGACTGTGGAAAGCTTTCCGAGAAATTAAAATGTGCACCATGAGCCTCATCAACAATCAATGGAATATTATATTGATGAAGATACTCTGCTATTGATTTAATATCAGATACATTTCCCTCATAAGTTGGTGATGTAAGTATCACGGCTTTAATATCATTTCTGTCATGGTCTGAGCTGTATTTATCCACAATGTCCTTAATTTCTTTTAATGTTATCCCCTTATAATACCCATATTCCTCATCATATTCTGGATAAATATACACAGGATTCAGTTCATTGAGGATAACTGCATTATAAACTGATATATGACAGTTTCTTGCCATTATAACAACATCATTTTTATGGGTAACTCCGCATATTGCCGACATATTACCTGCAGTGCTTCCATTTACCAGATACCAGCTCTCATCAGCTCCATAAAGCTCCGCCGCCTCATCAAACGCATCTTTAATAATAGTTTCGGCATTGTGCATATTATCAAAACCATTAATCTCCGTTATATCTTTCTCATATGGATTTCCCATATCACCCATATATAACTCAATTAATTCTTTATTTCTCTTAGCCCCCGGCATATGCATAGGTACTATATTTTCATCTTTATATTTATCTAACTTAGACAATATATCATTATATTTAACATTCGGTTTAATGCCTGAATTTTTATTTGTAGTTCCTGTTTTATCCGATTTTCCCGTTTTATCTAAATTCATCTTTATACTCTTATCTCCATTCCAATTCATTGTTACACTCTCATCTTTTATTTACTGTTATTTATTATTGGGATACAAAAAAACCATAGATACTACATAACGTAATACCTATGGTATAAATAAGTGCCTAGAACCGGAATCGAACCAGTGACACGAGGATTTTCAGTCCTCTGCTCTAC
>OJNH01000885.1_pt1 | contig 25784 bp, 22 predicted proteins | sample 1597361 | NCBI WGS metagenome assembly OJNH01 (sample SAMEA2452136, study PRJEB22498) | human gut metagenome | biome: human feces; feature: human gut; material: feces | place: Australia | collected 2012
ATGGAGTGACGGATAAAAAGTTTTTCCTCTTTAGAATCGCAAAGCTATACGGATACCCCCATTAAATTTCTACTGCCCCCCGTTTACTCCAAGTAATACGACACCTGTAACGGATAGCAATAAAAATATTATAGACAAGGCTGCTGTAACCTTACTTTTTCTGCTTATTCCATTTTTTATAATCCCTTTATACCACCCCCAGTGTGTTTTCACATGGAATATAATGGCAACAAGGAACAATACACTGCCCAAGACATGAAACACTGCCCAATTATGCCATACTTCGTGACAGTTCCCATGTCCGGCTATGTGCAGACCAATTCCTGAAATGGCAGACACAATGAATACAACGATTAAAATCCAGTCGATTACAAAAATTCTTTTCATACATTTCCAATTTTAATGATACAAAGGTCACTACTTTATCGGAAACGAACGATAACAATTGTAAAGAAATGGAGATTAGCGGCGATTTCTGATGCGGGACAGCGAAACGGGAGTTATGCCAAGATAAGAAGCTATATAATGTTGGGGCACCCGCTGGATGATATTGGGATATTCCTTCAACAGTTCTTCGTATCTCTGTTGTGGCGTATTCTTGATATGGGACAGGAACAGGCGCTGGTAAAAGCTGAACCGTTCTATAATTTTTTCTTCATATAGTTTCCTTAATGAGGAATTGTTTTCTATTTCACTGTAGAAGTCTTTTTTCTTTACAAACAAAACTTCTGACGGCTCGATACTTTCCAGTGAGAACAGGCTCGGTGTGCCTTTATACAGACTGTCAAATGAAGCCACAAAATCTCCCTCAAAGAAAAACTGGAAGGTTATATCTTTTCCTTCGTTGTAGAAAAACAATCTCAGGCATCCTTTACGAATAAAGTATAATCTATCCGCAACCCTACCCTCCTCTAATAAGATTGTTTTAGATGGAATGGATAGTGTTTCTGTTATTTCAAAAGGAAAGTGTTCGTCTGAATATTTTTCTGCCATAGCGCAAATTTATAAATAATTTCAGATTTATCTGAATCAGATATGAAGAAGTTTCATAATGAAAATACTACCTTTGTGCTGGTAATCATATAAATAATCAAAAATCTAATGTAGTATCAATATGATAAATGTACTGACATCCTTGCGTCTCATTTTCGCCATGATGTTTTTTGAGGCGACTTGTTCTTGTCTTATTATGTATTAGAAAAACATGGAACAACTTATAAAAAAGTCCTCATATAGAGGCATCACCCTATGTAGCTTTGCTATAGTGGCAATAATTTTGGCTCATAATTCTGAATAAAAATGATAACGGAAAATAAAAAAAGAAAATACTGGTATGTAAGTATTGTTGTGATAATATCTTTTACACTGATACTATATATAATTGAATTGTTGGCAACCATACCAATATTTGACATTACGAGTTTCAGCTTGAACTATGTGATTTCCCTTCCATTCATATTGTTGAGTATAGTTATAAATTCCTGTGTTGGAATTATAATCAATAGAACTATATCCCGAAAACAACCTATCCTCATGAGGATTATCGTAAATAGTGCGCTTTCGGTACTGGTAGCCGTGATACTCGTTATAATTGGAAATCTTCCTTTCATATCCGACATGAGGGAGTTTGTCAAAACTATTGAATTTTGGAAATCGGTGGCGGCAATGACATTACTCAATATAATCTTAATAGCTGCGATTGACTACATGATGCAGATGGTTGCCAACCGGAATCTCCAAAAGGAAAATGCCATTCTGCAATACAGGCAGCTTAAGAGTCAGATTAAACCTCACTTCCTTTTCAACAGCCTGAATGTACTGGTCAGCACAATAAACAAGGACTGGGATGCTGCTGTGGAATATACAAAAAAACTCTCAGCCGTATATCGGTATGTATTGACTCAGGATTTGCAGGATACCGTCACACTTAAGGAAGAGATGGATTTCATTAACAACTATATAGGTATCCTCCGGGCACGTTTCGATAAAGGTTTGGAATTCAGATTTGACATAAGTCCGGATGACATGTCCAAATCCATACCTCCCATGTCGTTGCAGCTGCTGATAGAAAACGCCGTAAAGCATAATGCAGTCCTACCAGATGATCCTCTGGTGATAAATATTTTGACAGATCATTCCTTTCTTATTGTTTCCAATAACTTAAAGCCACGTCTGAGTTGCAACCCTGGGATTGGTATTGGTCTGAAAAATCTGTCAAAGAAATATGAAATAATAGCCGGAACTGATATTTCAGTTTTGAAGGACAGTAATACTTTTACCGTAAAATTACCATTATTATGAAAGTACTTGTTATCGAAGATGAAATTCCCGCACAGGAAGAATTGGTCAGGATTCTCCGGAAGCATTTTCCGAATATTGAAATAGTGGATATTATAGGCTCTGTCAGAGATTCAGTGGAATGGCTTAGAAACAACACAGCGGACTTGATTTTTATGGACATACAACTCTTGGACGGCTGCTGTTTTGACATTTTTGATGTAGTGGAAGTCAGGACACCTATAATTTTCACTACAGCTTATGACCAGTATGCCTTGAAAGCATTCAAGGTTAACAGTGTTGACTATCTTTTGAAACCGGTTGATGAAGATGAACTTGTAGCGGCGGTAAGAAAAATGGACTATAAATATGATAATATCAGGAATCTGATAGAGTATTATATGCCAACCGTCAGGTACAAGGCAAGGATATCCGTAAAGACGGGAGACATTTACCGCTTTCTATTGATTGATGAAGTGGCATATTTCATATCTGAGGATGGTTTTACATACGCAGTGACTAATAATGAAAAAAAACATATCGTTGACTACACTATCAGTTCACTGGAGACACAATTGGATCCCAAACGTTTTTTCAGACTGTCAAGAGGATGCATAGTGTCTATAGATTCCATAGAAAAAATTACCGCTTATTTCAACAGCAGACTTAAAGTCACCCTTAAAGGCCGCAAAAATATCAGTATAATTCTAAGCCGGGTACGTGTTCCGGATTTTCTGAATTGGATTGATGACAAGTAAATATTCATATAGAATATTCTTAAGTTCACTTACCTAATTCTTCAGTTGACAGGAAACATCTTCCCCGAATAATGTAAATGTGGTATGTTTGCGGAAAACTTCAAGCATATCATTATTATGAATACATCCAAATCAATACGTTGGACAATACAGATTTTATTGCTTATACTTGTTCCTATTAATATTTTCGCACACGAAAATGAAAGATTTTTTCAATTCGGATTCATCCCTCCTATATCAAGTAATGGAATGAATTCCGCAAAAACCATAAATGCAATTTCTGTTAATCTTATAGGAGGGTATAGTGCAGGAAACAAGATATTTGAGTTGGGCGGTGCATGGAATGCATCTCGGGATTATACTAAAGGGATACAGATAGCGGGACTGGTGAATTATTCCGGTAATAGTGATAACTCTATACAGATAAGCGGATTGGGCAATATTGCCACGTCAGGAAAATCTCCACTGCAGATAGGCGGATTGTTTAATGTTGCCGACAGGGTCAACGGGGTTCAGCTTTCAGGATTGGTCAATGTGGCAAAGAAGGTAAAAGGAGTTCAGATAGGATTGATTAATTATATGGAAGATGGTGGAGACGGCGTTTCCATTGGCCTGATAAATGTAGCAAAGCGTGGAGGAAAATACGAATTTGAAGTTTCATTTTCTGAAGCGGTGAATACTATGTTTTCATTCCGAATTGGAACTGACAGATTCTATACCATGTTTTCCGGTGGCATAAATTATTTTTTCAGTCCGCTTGAATATGCGATAGGCTTAGGATTCGGTACAAGTATAGACTGGAGAAAAAACTGGAGCAATCAGTTTGAAATACAATCCTTTGCCATAAGTCATAAAAAAGAAATCACCAATAATTCCACAAACAATATAATTCAAATGAGATTTCCTTTCTGTAAGGAGCTTGGCAAACATTTCAAACTATTTGCTGGCCCGACATTGAATATAGGATTACAAGAGGCCGAAATAGCAGAAAGCGCAAGACTTTCTCAATGGACGATGTGGAGTTCCAAATGGAATAGTTTAGATATTTCCGGCTGGATTGGACTTTCTGCCGGATTAAGGTTTTAATAATGGAAATATATTTTTCAGTAAAGTTGTGTACCTTTGTCGGCAATAAATATCCTCGCCAAACAAATATAAATAGTATAAACATGAAAAAAAACAGAAAAAAACAAATCGTAGTTTTGTGTATAACTTTAGTTTGCATCTTAATCTCGGTATTTTCATTATTCCATAAATCAGCTGCAAAAGGCAACGCGAATCCTCCATTAACAGATGTTTTGGCTGATAGCATTTCTCAAATTATCTTGGCTTGTCCTGGTGAAATTGGTGTGGCGGTTATTATTAATAACACAGATACGGTTAAGGTAAATAATAAAAGTGTTTATCCTATGATGAGTGTGTTTAAGGTTCATCAGGCATTAGCTCTTTGCAATGACTTTGACAATAGAGAAGTTTCACTTGATACCTTGGTAAATATAAATAGGAATAAACTTGACCCAAAGACCTGGAGTCCTATGATGAAAGATTATTCAGGGCCAGTCATATCATTAACAGTGAGGGATTTGCTGCGTTATACTCTTACTCAGAGTGACAACAATGCAAGCAATCTTATGTTTAAGGATATGGTTAATGTCGCTCAAACAGATAGTTTTATAGCCACACTAATTCCTCGTTCAAGTTTTCAGATAGCATATACAGAAGAGGAAATGTCAGCTGACCATGACAAGGCTTACTCTAACTATACATCTCCTCTTGGTGCCGCAATGTTGATGAATCGTTTGTTTACAGAATGTCTTATCAGCGACGAAAAACAAAATTTCATTAAGAATACATTGAAGGAATGTAAAACAGGTATGGATAGGATAGTAGCTCCGCTTCTTGATAAAGAAGGGGTTATCATAGCACATAAAACAGGTTCAGGTTATATCAATGAAAATGGTGTTCTTGCAGCTCACAATGATGTAGCCTATATATGCCTGCCAAATAAAGTCTGCTATACTTTAGCAGTCTTTGTCAAGGATTTCAAAGGTAATGAATCACAAGCATCACAATATGTTGCGCATATATCAGAAGTTGTATATTCTTTATTGATACAAACCTCAGTAGATTCCTAAACAGCGCTTGCTTTGAAAATTTATTAGTAATCCTTCTATAATTTAAACAAAATAAAAGTACTCTAACAGTTGTCAGAGTACTTTTATTTTGTCTATTCTTTTGTTTCTGTTATAATTTGCCCCCTTTTCTTTCTTCTTACTGCTGAAGTTTTACCCCATATTATAAGCCACAACCATTGCTCCTTACTCTATCAGCAATCAGTTTCTTAATTTATCTCAGTCATCTTTCATCGCCAAGGACATTTTTAGCAATTTTGTTCCCCCTCATATAACACATCAAATATTATATTTTCCCAATACCCCACAACAAATCCTCTAAAATAGTTGGCTATTAAAAAAGTTATTCGTAATTTTGCGAACAACAAACAAAGAAAATGCAATCATGACCGACAAGAAATATTCTTCAGAACAAGAAAAGATAGCCCGATTTGCCAAAGCAATAGGACACCCTGCACGCATAGCCATACTCCAATTCCTGGCAGCTCAGGAAAGCTGTTTTTTCGGTGATATACACGAAGAACTGCCTATTGCCAAAGCAACCGTTTCACAACATTTGAAGGAACTGAAAGAGGCCGGATTGATTCAAGGAGAAATAGAAGCTCCAAAGGTAAGATACTGTATCAATCGGGAAAACTGGAAAATTGCCCAACAGGTATTTGCCAACTTCTTTAACCAACCTGTCTGTAAAAAAGAGAGCTGTTGCAAATAAGCTCTTTTTTTAGTCATATAGTTCGTTGTTTTACGAAAAACTAACAAAAAAATAAGAAATATGAAAAAGATTTTATTTATTCTTACAGTATGTCTGGCATTCATTTCAGTGACAATAAATGCCCAAAACCAATCACAAAAGAAAACGACTGCAAAAAACTATGTAGAAGTCATTTATTTCCATAGCAAACAAAGATGTGCCACCTGCATCGCCATTGAGAAATATACACAAGAGGCTATCAATAAGGAACTGGCCAGTCAAATAAAAAACGGTGAAGTCATATTCAAGAACATAGACATCAGCCAAAAAAACAATCAGGCAATAGCTGAAAAATATAAAGTAACCTGGTCGTCCTTATTTATCGTAAAACACAAAAACGGCAAAGAAACATCAAAGGACATGACCGCCTTTGCCTTTGGAAACGCAAGGACATCACCGGACAAATTCAAAGCAGAAATTATCAATACCATCAAACAAATGCTCAAATAAGACGGATTTATGAACTGGTTACAGACATTATTGGACAATAGTACAACACCGGTCCTGACTGCTTTCTTATTGGGATTGCTTACCGCACTCTCACCTTGTCCGCTGGCAACCAACATCGCTGCCATAAGTTTTATAGGAAAAGACATAGAAAACCGTCATCGGATTTTCCTGAACGGTCTGCTCTATACCTTAGGACGAGTTCTTGCCTATACGATATTGGGCATTGTCCTGATCATGATTCTGAAAGAAGGCTCCAGCATGTTCGGTATCCAGAAAACCATCGGCACTTTCGGTGAACAGATCATTGGTCCTCTTCTCGGACTTATCGGCCTGTTTATGTTATTTGGTGACAAACTGAACCTGCCCCAAACAGGATTTGGCGGAAATGCGGAAGGACTAGCCTCCAAAGGTAGTTGGGGCGCTCTGCTTATCGGCATTCTTTTCGCATTGGCTTTCTGTCCCACCAGCGGTGTTTTCTACTTTGGCATACTGATCCCCATGTCTGCCACAACAGCAGGAGGTTATCTTCTACCCACCGTATTTGCCATTGCCACATCCATACCTGTCATTATAGTGGCCTGGATTCTGGCTTTCAGCATACAGCAAATTGGCAGTTTCTATGACAGCATGAAGATTCTACAGAAATGGATGAGCCGTATTGTCGGTATAGTATTCATTCTTAGCGGCATTTACTACAGTTATATCATATATTTTTAAACAAACAAATATAAAACGAATATGGAAATCAAAGTTTTAGGTCCTGGTTGCTGCAAATGCAAGACCACTTATCAAATTATCGAAAAAGTAATCAAAGAAAATAATCTCGATGTCAAACTGACTAAAGTTGACGATATCATGGAGATAATGAATTACCACATCATGACAACTCCTGCAGTCGTTGTAGACGAAGTGGTAAAAATAAAAGGACAGGTACCTTCTGAAAAAGACGTAAAAAAATTACTGGGTATCTGATCTCCCACAACAACACAGTAACGGCAGAATCCCCCAAATGCTAATTCTGCCGTTTCCATTCAAACATCCAATTCTGCTCTTGAAAAAAATACAGAAATGATACAAAATTTTGCTGACTGGCTGGTATACGGCATTTTCGGTCTGAATTCAGACACTCCATTAGGTATAGCCATCAATTTTTTCTTCTATGATACCATAAAAATTCTGATACTCCTGTTTTTCATCAGTATCCTGATGGGTATCATCAATGCCTATTTCCCGATCGAACGATTAAGAAACTATCTTCTGACCCATAAGATGTACGGACTCCAATATCTTCTGGCTTCCGTATTTGGTGCCATAACTCCTTTCTGTTCATGCTCATCCATCCCATTATTCATCGGCTTTGTAAAAGGAGGTATTCCCCTTGGTGTCACATTTGCCTTTCTGATCACCTCGCCGCTGGTAAATGAGGTGGCCGTAGCCATGTTTCTCGGCTCATTCGGACTGAAAATAACACTGATCTATGTGATTAGCGGTATCCTTTTAGGCATTCTCGGAGGTGCAGCACTGGGGCGAATGAACCTCTCTCCTTATCTAAGTGACTGGGTGAAACAGATTCAGGCTGACTCTACTGCACAAACTGACGTATGGGAAAAGGAACACACCAGTTTCATCCAACGCCTTCCCGGCATAATCCGCGACTCATGGCACATCGTGCGAGGTGTACTGGTTTATATCCTCATCGGTATCGGAATAGGTGCATTCATGCATGGCTTTGTGCCTGAAGGATTCTTCGAACAATACATGTCAAAAGACAACTGGCTGGCCGTACCTATGTCCGTACTGTTGGCAGTGCCCATGTATGCCAATGCTGCAGGCATTGTGCCTGTCATCGAGGTATTCGTTGCCAAAGGGATTCCTATGGGAACTGCCATTGCCTTTATGATGGCTGTAGTAGGATTGTCCTTACCTGAAGCCACACTGCTCAAAAAAGTCATGACATGGCGTCTTATCGGTATTTTCTTCGGTACCGTAGCCTTGTTTATCATTTTATCAGGCTACCTTTTCAATTATATTCTGTAAAAAAGCCTATAAGTAACAGTGAATCATCCATTATACCCCACTCCATCAATTTCATATTACCCATGAATATATTAATTCTTTGCACAGGCAACAGTTGCCGCAGTCAGATGGCACAAGGTCTCCTGCAATCACTCGACAAATCATTAAATGTCTGCTCTGCTGGTACGGCCCCGGCCACACAGGTTAATACAAAAGCCATTGACGTCATGAAAGAACTGGGAATAGATATCAGCAATCATATTCCCACAAATGTTGAGACCTACCTTGATCAGGAATGGGATTACGTCATCACCGTATGCGATCATGCAAATGAAACTTGTCCTGCATTTACCGGAAAGGTCAAAAAACGCATTCACCTGGGATTTGATGACCCTTCACAAGAAACTGGTACGGAAGACTTCATTCATGCTGAATTTTGCCGTGTACGCGATGAAATCAAGAATGTATTTACCCACTTCTATATCACGGAAATCCTGAAATCCAAACAGAATGTCTGAAGTTTAGCGTCTGTGTCTTATTCCGGAACAGAAATACTTTTATTCCGGAATAAGACATCAGATCATTCTATAAAAGCAAACAGCCAAGTCCTCAAACAAACATTTCACGACATGGCTGTTTGTTTATCTCATCTTATAAATTGTTCAAAGCCGGACAAACAGCAAGCGCCTTGTTCTCAGCAGCTTCCATAATTTCACGTTCACCTGGTCCCTTGTCATTAATACCACAAAGATGAAGTATACCATGGATAATAACCCGGTGAAGTTCCTGTTCATAAGTAGCCCCGACCTGTTCCGCATTGGTACGGACCGTATCCAGACTGATGAACAAGTCACCAGAAATGACATCACCTTCACAATAATCAAAAGTGATGATATCCGTATAATAATCATGTTGCAGATACTGACGGTTAACCTCCAGTATTTTCTCGTCATTAACAAAAATATAGGCGATTTCACCTACTTTCTTGCCATAAGATGCTGCAACTGCTTTTATCCAGGCTGTATTCTCACGTTTCCTGATCTTAGGCATTTTTACACCTTCCACATTGTAAGTTATCATAATAACTCCTTCTTTTTATATTTCTTATTCTTTTATCCTACCCGTGATCCATCAGTCAAACAGGCCTCCTTGTACTGAAGATGAATAGCGGCTACGACCCAAATGTTTGTAAGCCAGATCCGTGACTTCACGGCCACGAGGCGTACGCTTGATGAAACCTTCTTTAATGAGAAACGGTTCATAAACTTCTTCCAGCGTACCGGGATCTTCTCCTATGGCAGTAGCAATGGTAGATACGCCGACCGGCCCTCCCTTAAATTTATCAATGATTGTCAGCAGAATCCTGTTGTCGATTTCATCAAGGCCATACTGGTCAATATTCAAAGCTTCCAGTGCAAAGCGGGCTATCTTCATGTCAATACGGCCATTGCCTTTTACTTGGGCGAAGTCACGCACCCTCCTGAGCAACGCATTGGCTACACGGGGCGTTCCACGACTACGGCCTGCAATCTCTGCCGCAGCTTCTTCCTCAATCGGCACATTCAATATCCCCGCCGAACGCCGGACAATCCGACTCAGCACCTCCGTATCATAATATTCCAAATGCAGATTGATACCGAAACGCGCACGAAGAGGCGCTGTCAACAATCCGCTTCGCGTTGTGGCTCCGACAAGAGTAAACGGATTCAGGTCTATCTGGATACTACGGGCTGACGGTCCCTTGTCTATCATAATATCAATCCGGTAATCCTCCATGGCTGAATACAGATATTCTTCTACCACAGGACTCAGACGGTGAATCTCATCAATAAAAAGCACATCATTCGGCTCAAGCGAAGTCAGTAATCCGGCCAGATCTCCCGGTTTATCAAGCACCGGTCCTGAAGTGATCTTGAATCCGACCCCCAATTCATTGGCAATGATATTACTCAATGTGGTTTTTCCCAAACCCGGAGGACCATGCAACAAAGTATGATCCAGCGGTTCCCCACGGTACTTGGCAGCCTCAACAAAAATGCGCAAATTGTCTACGACCTTAAGCTGACCGCTGAAATCACCGAAACGAAGCGGACGAAGCACGTTTTCGAAATCACGCTCGCTCGGCGCATTCTGTTGTTGTCTTATATCAAAATTATCTTCCATGCCAGTTTATAGCGTCAATTTCTGATTACAATATTCTTGAACGGGACAAAGATACAATTTTAATGGCTATTATTTTTGATGAAAGCCGGAAAACCTGAAAAATCCGGCAGAAGTGTCTTACAATAACACCGTTCCTGACAAGAATATGATTTTGTCTGGCGTTTCCTTACCGTTCATACAGATTTTTCATTTATAGACAATGAAATCAGCAAAAAGATGTAACTTTGCCAAAACAAACCTTTCGAATCAATGGTATTATGGTCTTAAACTATATTTGGATTGCTTTTTTTGTCATTGCATTTGTAACCGGCCTTTTTAAACTGTTGTTCACTGGCGACTACAGTGTCTTCCCGGAAATGATGAATGCCACGTTTGATTCTTCGCGGACAGCATTTGAGATCTCGCTCGGCCTTACCGGTGTCCTCTCTCTTTGGATGGGTATCATGAAAATCGGCGAAGCAGGCGGAATGGTCAATGTTCTGGCACGAGGATTAAGTCCGCTTTTCTGTAAACTGTTTCCGGACATCCCACGCAATCACCCCGTCATCGGCAATATTTTCATGAACATATCAGCCAATATGCTCGGATTGGACAACGCAGCTACTCCGCTTGGACTGAAAGCAATGGAAGGTCTGCAAGAACTGAACCCGAAAAAAGACACCGCCACGAATCCGATGATCATGTTTCTGGTTCTGAATACTTCCGGACTCACCATTATTCCGGTCAGTATTCTGGTCTACAGGGCACAGATGGGTGCCGCACAACCGACTGATGTATTTCTTCCAATCCTGCTTGCAACCTTCGCATCCACCCTGACAGGTATTATCATCACCAGCATCTATCAGCGGATCAACCTGTTCAACCGTACGGTTATCCTCGCATTGGGAGGTGCGTGTGCGGTCGTGGCCGGTATCGTTTGGGGATTCAGCCAGCTGGACAAGGAAAGCATGAACTTATGGAGCACCACCATCGCCAACATATTGCTTTTCTGCATCATCATTCTCTTTATTCTTGCCGGTGTGCGCCGTCGTGTAAATGTTTATGATGCCTTCATAGAAGGAGCTAAGGATGGTTTTACCACAGCCGTGCGCATTATCCCTTATCTGGTAGCCATACTTGTGGCAATCGGTGTATTCCGTGCTTCAGGTGCCATGGACGTACTGATAGGCTGGATCTCCGATATGGTCCGTGCACTAGGTGGCGATGCAGACTTTGTAGGAGCCTTGCCTACTGCACTCATGAAACCGCTCAGTGGAAGTGGAGCAAGAGGAATGATGGTTGATGCCATGGAAACATACGGAGCGGATTCATTTGTCGGACGTCTAAGCTGTATTTTCCAAGGATCTACAGATACCACGTTCTACATTCTGGCTGTTTATTTCGGCAGCGTGGGTGTACGGTATACCCGCCACGCAGTCACTTGCGGTTTATTGGCAGACCTGGCCGGCATCATTGCCGCCATCGCCGTTGCTTATCTTTTTTTCGGCTGACGAGCCGTTTTTCATTAAAATAATCAAGAACAAAGTATAACTTCAACAATGGCAGAATTAAAATCGGTGGTAAAAGATACCGCCATCTACGGACTCAGTAGTATTGTGGGCAGATTCCTGAATTATCTGCTCGTTCCACTCTATACAGCCAAACTGGCTGCTTCGGGCGGAGGATATGGTGTAATTACAAACATTTATGCGTATGTAGCCCTTATCATGGTCATCCTTACCTTTGGTATGGAAACCACTTTCTTCCGTTTCGCCAACAAACCGGAAGAAAAGCCTCTCACGGTATACAGTACAACACTGATCATGGTCGGTACCATTGCTTTTGCCTTTGCCGCAATGGTTCTTCTGTTTCTGGATCCTGTTTCTTCTATGATGGGATACGCCAACCATCCTGAGTATGTCGGGATGATGGCCGTTTGCGTGGCAATCGATGCTTTTCAGGCTATTCCGTTTGCCTGGTTGAGATATAAGAAAAGACCGATCAAATTTGCAGCTTTGAAATTACTTTTCATCATTCTCAACATCACACTCAATATTGTTTATTTCGTAGTATTCCCGGCTCTTTATACCCGATATCCTGACATTTTGGGATTGATATACAATCCTGGTGTAGGCGTTGGATATGCCTTTGGACTAAACCTGGTCTGCACGGCTTCCATCACTGCATTCTTTATTCCTGAACTGACCGGATTCAAGTATGTATTCGACAAAGCGCTGATGAAACGCATGCTCAAATACAGCTGGCCCATTCTCATTTTAGGTATTGCAGGAATCCTGAACCAGACTGTCGACAAGATGATTTTCCCGCTCGTATACGGTGACACCGAAACAGGTAAGGTTGAACTGGGTATCTATGGAGCCTGCGTCAAGATAGCCATGATCATGGCTATGATCACGCAAGCTTTCCGCTACGCTTATGAACCGTTTGTATTCGGTAAAGCCAAGGACAAGAATAGCGGTGAGACTTATGCTGCCGCCATGAAATACTTCATCATCTTTACCTTATTGGCTTATTTGTGCGTAATCGGTTACCTGGACGTACTGAAGCGCATCATTGCCCCTGATTATTGGGCCGGTCTGCGGGTTGTTCCAATTGTCATGGCAGCAGAAATCATGATGGGAATTTACTTCAACCTGTCTTTCTGGTACAAACTGATCGACAAAACAATTTGGGGTGCCTGGTTTTCAGCGGCTGGCTGTATCGTACTGATTGCCGTCAACCTTATTTTCATTCCCAAATACAGCTATATGGCTTGTGCATGGGGAGGATTTGCCGGCTATGCCACATCCATGGTACTATCCTACATCGTAGGCCAGAAAAAGAACCCGATCAATTATCCGATGAAAAGCATCATGACTTATATTCTTATTGCAGGATTCTTCTATGCCATCATGGCACTGACTCCTGAAGAATGGCCGATGATAGCCAAACTTGGCATCAACACAGTTCTCATCCTGCTCTTTATCGGTCACATACTGAAACATGACCTGCCTCTGCAGAGTCTGCCCGTTATAGGTAAATACTTCAAAAAACATTAAATCACATACTGATATTTATGGAAAATCCCAATTCTCACGAAAGTTTCAGCAAGCATTTGAAACGGACCATACGCGGGTTGCTCAACCTGAAAGCCGACAAGGCACCGGAAGAAGAAACCATTGCTTCAATCAGGGCGGGAATTGATTTCCGTGGAGCTAATCTATGGATTCTGATCTTTGCCATTTTCGTAGCTTCACTCGGACTGAACACCAATTCCGCAGCTGTCATCATCGGTGCCATGTTGATTTCTCCCCTTATGGGGCCTATTGTCGGAATTGGGCTAAGCGTAGGTATCTACGATTTTGAAATGCTGAAACGTGCTTTCCGCAGCTTCGTCGTAGCGACTCTGTTCAGTGTAATGACTGCAACTTTCTATTTCGCCATCACGCCAATAACCGAAGCTCAATCCGAACTGCTGGCACGTACTTCACCGACCATTTATGACGTTCTTATCGCCTTTTTCGGCGGTATGGCAGGTATCGTGGCTTTATGCAGTTCAGGACAAAGAGGAGGAAACGTCATTCCCGGCGTAGCGATCGCTACAGCTTTAATGCCACCGCTTTGTACGACCGGTTTCGGACTTGCCACAGGCAACTGGATCTATGCGGCAGGAGCATTCTACCTCTACCTCATCAACTCCATCTTCATCAGCCTTGCCACTTTTATCGGAGTCAACCTGATGGACTTCAATAAAAAGGTCTTTGTAGACAAGCAAAGGGAAAAACGAGTTAAGAATCTGATTGTCACCATAGCTGTCCTGACCATGCTTCCAGCCGCATTACTGACTTATATGTTGGTAAAAGAAAATATATTCACCAAAAAGGTAAACGATTTCATCACTCAGGTTATTACCACCGACCAGACTCAAGTCATTGCCAAAGAAGCTGATTACCGAAACAAGGAAATACGCATTGTCACGATAGGTGAAGAAATATCAGAAAGAGATCTTTCCCGTGCCCGTAACCTTCTCACACGTTTCGGGCTGAAAGATGTTAAATTGAATATCGTACAAGGTACCAAGAACCTTGATGCCAATGAATTAAAAACACTTTTGGCTGATCCGACCTTAAGACAGGCAGACAAAAACGCCAAACTGCTTGCCAGTGAACAGCAACAGGTTGCCAGACTGGAAAAAGAACTGGATAAATACAAACAGGCAGAATATAACCATATTGCCATCAGTAAAGAAATGAAAGCCTTGTTCCCGGAAGCCAGCAGGATTTCCATCGCAAAAACTGTTTCACTGGCCGTTTCCGATACGGCAGGTACAGACTCTGTCACATTGGTTCATCTTTCATTGACAAAAGCCATCGGAACAGAAAACCGCGAACGCATCCAAAGCTGGTTGAAAACCCGATTAAATAGCGATAACCTGCTTATGACCTTTACAGTCAACGACAACAAAAAGACAAAAAAGAAATAAACACACCATTCCCATAAATGACATAAGACGGCATGTAAAAAACAAATGCTTTTTACATGCCGTCTTATTTATTCTGTTACTTCCTTTTAAGGGAAGCTGAACGTCTATTTCTTAGGCCGTCTGCGTGCCCAACCTTCTTCTGTAAAATCTGGTTCCTCACCCTTTAGAGGTCTGTTGTCTACAGCCTGAAAGAACTGTTTCCAATCTTCCTTTGTATATTTCTTTCCACGGGCTGCTGTATATCCTCTCTCTTCCCGACTGGGTTTGTTCTTTTTGACTTTTCCTTCTTCCGGCTTTTCTGCTTTTGACTTTTGTTTTTTCTTGTCTCCGTCTTTCTCTTTCCGGCCGGAATCACGACGCTTAGCGTTCTTCTTACCCTTATCTTCAGAAGTCTCGCCGGTAGCTACTTCCACATTCACACGGCGTCCTTTAACCTGAACCTTATTCAGGAACTGTATAACCCGGTCAGCCTCTTCCTCTGCCACTTCAAAAAACGAGAAGTTCTTCATCAGATCTATACGACCGATCTCAACCTTGCCATGAACATGATCATTAACCAGCTTCATAATTTCCTTGGCATAGAAACCGTCTGTCTTTCCCAAATTAAGGAACAGACGTGTATAACCTTCTTCCGCATTGCGTCCCTTGCGGCCTTTAGAACCTTTCTTGTCACTCTTTACAGAAGGGTCTTCTATTTCCGGCGCATTGGCATAATATTGCAGGAAACGGCCAAATTCACGGCTAACGACCCGCTTGATCAAATCTTCCTTATCAAGCCATTCCAGTTTTCTGTAAACCTCGGGCAGGAACTGGGCGATTTCTTCCTCATCAACCTCTACACGCTCAATATCGTCAATGACCTTATACAGCTGCTTGGCGCAGATTTCCTTACCACTTGGAAGCTCACCCTTTACGAATTCCTTACCGATGACCTTTTCTATCTCACGGACCTTAGCCCGCTCGCGGGTATGGATGATGCAGATACTGGTTCCTTTCTTTCCGGCACGTCCCGTACGTCCGCTACGGTGAGTGTAATTTTCTACATCATCGGGCAGACCATAGTTAATGACGTGTGTCAGGTCCTCCACATCAAGCCCTCGTGCGGCCACATCGGTAGCCACAAGGAACTGTACACGATGCTGGCGGAATTTCTGCATCGTCAGGTCACGCTGCTGCTGTGACAAATCGCCGTGCAGCGCGTCCGCATTATACCCGTCCTGAATCAGTTTGTCTGCAATCTCCTGCGTCTCCATACGTGTACGGCAGAAAATAATGGCATAAATCTTAGGATAATAGTCTACCACACGTTTCAGAGCCAGATATTTATCCTTGGCATGAACCATATAATAGACATGATTGACCGTTTCGGCTCCCTCGTTACGCGAACCAACAACAATCTCCTTGGCATCACGCAAATATTTCTTGGAAATACGCTCAATTTCCTTGCTCATTGTAGCCGAGAACAGCAATGTGTTATGATTTTCCGGCACACCGGCCAGAATAGCGTCTATGCTTTCCGAGAATCCCATGGACAGCATCTCGTCAGCTTCATCAAGCACCACATTCTCCACGTGCTCCAATGAAGCGGCTCCACGTTCCATCAGGTCAATCAAACGGCCCGGAGTAGCCACAATCACCTGCACACCTTTTTTCAGCGTACGAATTTGCGTCTCGATATTGGCACCGCCATACACCGGCAGTACACGTACGCCCGGCAGATATTTGGAATAGTTCTCCAAATCATCGGCAATCTGCAAACAAAGTTCACGTGTAGGGCTTAAAATCAAAGCCTGTGTATCACTGTTTGCCGCATCGATTTTCTGCAAGACAGGCAAACCGTAAGCCGCGGTTTTTCCGGTGCCGGTCTGTGCCAGCGCCACCACATCATTATTCACTCCCAGCAAATACGGAATCACTTCCTCTTGTACCGGCATAGGGTGCTCATACCCCAACTCTTCTATGGCCTGTCTGATTTCAGCAGAAACGCCAAGCTCTTCAAACGTCTTCAAATCAATTAATTTTAAAATATCCGTGCAAAGGTAATACAAAAAAACGAGTTTTCAGTTCTTAATACGTGCTATTCTAGCTTTTTAGCAGTCTTTGTAAGAAAAGAACATAATACATTAGGGTTCCATAGTAAGAAAAACAGCGGAGCCCGAAAATTCGGGTTCCGCTGTTCATATATATGATAATGTCTGAAGAAAATATTGATAGAGAATTACATAATAATTTCTCCTTCGATTGTCCCCTGGTCTCCCCACGGATCAATTGAATTTCCTTCAAGCACAATGCTGCCGTCTTTTACCTTCAGGTTTACGGTCAACTGCATACCGCTCTCCAGATTGTCTAACTTAACATATTCATTAAGGTTGAAATCCTTTTCTAACTTCCCTACCACTACATGCAGTTTTACATCCGAAACTTTTTGAGGAACAAGCATGAAGGAGATTTGTTTACCGGTAGCCGGAAAATCCGCTTTCTGAGCATTGCTGTGATCTATCGTTTCGCCGGCAAGATCAATTTCACATGTTGATTTTGCAGTACATACAGTCTTTATCTGATCTACCTCGATATCTGATTCTGTTGAATAGTTAATCACCAACCGATGCATAATGTGTTTGAATTGGAGTTCCACAGGCTCAGACGTTTCTGTAGATACGCCCTTATTGTGAGCCCACAATAAATCCTTAACCGGAGCAGTTTCCATATCGAATGAAAATTTTCCATCACTCAACTCCTGTTCAGGATAACATGCTGAAAAGTGGACTTGATGATCCTCTGAATTGAGATTAATATCTTTCCAATACAGATTGGTGATTCCGACGCTGTATTTGATATTTGTAGACTTACCCGATTCAGACAAAACATACAGAGTAAAGACATCTCCATTAGAGAAATTTCCGCTTCCGTCATCATTCATGACCGGCTTTTTTATATTACCGGATATGGGATTTTCGTTTACGATAGAAGTCTTGAACTCTATCTTTTTATCACCCACAGACAATGTTTCTTCAGAATCTTTCTGACAACCACTTGTTGCAAAAAGGATTGCAACCGCTGCTACATAATAACATATACTTTTCATTTTTTCTATATAAATATTTATTGATTTTTTATTTTATATTGCGTCACAGTCCAAAATATTGTTTCCAATAGTTTTCTCCCAATTCCAACGTAATCAGTCTATTGATAGCAACAGCATAATTTTCAGGAATGTAACCGGTCATAAAACAAGTGTAAGTTGCTCCTTCGGGATATTTCAGATAAGCAATCTGAAGACGTGAACACCCGACACCATAATCCTCAAATCGATCCCGGTCGTTGTTGTCGGCCACATATATGTATGATACATCACCATTTTCATCGAATTCAGCCCCCCAAATGGTAGTGATATGCCCATATCTCAAAGTTCCTTCAGACATGGAAATAGCCTTCTTATTAGCCAGAGCATCTTTAATAATCTCATTGAATCGTTCTTTGCCCAATCCACCGTAATTCTGGCTCAGTCTGACCGACGACGGAAATACGTCTTTAAAATATCCCCCGTAATTGTATGGATATTCAAGCGCGGGAAGGGTCGGAATCACACCGTGTATAAACCAATTCAAACCGGCATCAGGATAACCGGCCTCATCGTCAAAAGCGTCGATAAAACATTGGAAAATATCACTTTCCTGTTTAGGCGCGGAAGGTTGGGAGTCGTGCCAATGGTAGTCGGGTCCCTGATAATTATACATGTCAATGTATTTTTTATTCTGATCAAACCACCAATGTAAAATGCTGGCTCCGGATGCAGCCCAACACATCATACCATCAGGAATACCATTAGGATTGGCTGTAGGATTCATTTTATTACAATCATACCAACCGTATGATTTATCCCAAGGCAAATAGTAAGTTGAGTACTCAGAATACAGTCGTCTCCAGGCACTTTCCTCAGGCGGGGTTATTCCATAAACCCACACTTTTTTATTGGCCCATTTGGAATCGGTAGATTCATTGAGCGACAGTTTAACAGTGATTTGTTTGCCGGCCTCGAACCGGTCTAAGGCCTTACCGTCAGTCTGCATATCCGGAGCCTTAAAATAAGACTCCTTGTCTTGTTTTGTGATTTTCAGCAGAGATCCGTCTCCGTCTCGAAACGGAGCAGCCTCTTGAGGATAAATAATTGCCTCGAAACAGCCGTCAGAATTTTGGTTCGGAGTAATCCATTGAAAATCATCATCTGTATAGATGGCGTCGCCCGTCAACAAATTGACAACACCTCCTATTCGACTTCTGACAGCTATTTTTACATTATCTGTCGCCCCTGTCAATTCGATACGCAGGCGATGTAAGGCGTGCCGAAAATTTAAATTGGCTCTATTCTGATTTACCCCCAAAACCGTTTGAGCTACCAATAAGTCAGATTTATCTTTTCCTGCTCCGTTTTGATCCGTTTCCACCTTAAATTCGTATTGGTCTTTGGCTATATCGGATGCTCCCGATACCACAGGATAATGAGCAGAAAGGGTTAATTGTCCGGCACCGAAGTCCAGCCTTTTTAACCGCGGGAGCCATTCTCCTCCCTCAAAAACAAGCTCACGATATTGGATATCTGACCCGTTATTGATATACAAGCCCACACGGTCTCCTTCGCTAAACGCACCAGAACCATCTTCACCAATATCAGCACGTGTTGTTTCGGCTTTGATAAGATTGAGCTGAATATATTCGTTCGATTCGCTCTCTTCGAATGAATTCAAATCAGCCTTGCATCCCCACAAAAAGACAGTACATATACCAAGAATTATACCGATTACTGTTTTAATCCGCATGTTAGTTTTCATGTTTTGAGTGTGCAAATTACTAGCTAAAATCTTTATTACTTTCTACAATCTATTCGTAATACCCTTAAAACCTCAGCCTGCAAAGATACATTAATTCATCAATAATAAGATTGTTAGTAACTCTAATAAATATGCTTTTAGTTCTTTTAGCATCTACTCTATAAAAGCTTAATATAACTTGAATATACTTTTTGGATTTTGATTTTCACTCCCAAACGCCAAGCTCTTCAAACGTCTTCAAATCATTTAATTTTAAAATATCCGTGCAAAAGTAATACAAAAAAACGAGGTTTCGATTCTTAATACGTGCTAGTCTAGCTTTTTAGCAGTTTTTACAAGAAAAGACAATTAATTCGAATAAACCCGTTAATCCGATTACTTAAAATCTGATAAAGAAGCATCAATCTTCTTTATTTCCAGGCTGATTAGTATAAGCCTTACTCCAATAAGCTATCTCAAAATAAATAGTTAGATAAGCTTACTTATAATCTATAAGTGACAACATAAAAAACTCCTGCCTTAGCCCTATCTTTTCTAACTATTAGAGTTAAAAGCAGGAGATTTTCTACTTTAAAATTTCAATCTATAAGATTACTTTAACCAATCTATTTAAGTTAGTTCCATTTATTTAATTATTCCATTATCCTTGAGAGCCTCAATTGCAGGATTAAATATATTTTCTTTTGCACTTTTACCAGGTGCAGAGAAATGCCAGCAATCAAGATATGGATATTTTCGGTTCATCCGACATTTCGAGTGATACGACAGTCGTGTAGTGCATAAAGCCTAAGCTCAAAATATCGTTCGTCCCTGAATCCGTAGGCATTTCTTTTCATTACCTTTATCTTATTGTTGATGCTCTCCACCTTGCCGGTAGAAATGTTTGTCGTTACTCAAATATACAAATTGTTCAGCGTTTTTTTCTTTAACACACTATCACTCAAAATGTCGGATGAGCAATATTAGTATCTGACTTATAGATATTCCGACCTCAGACTACAGGCTTTTATACAAAAAGATACGGAAAGGCATTTAAATTATTATTTAATAGCAAAAACTATATATTAAAAGTCATTCTATCTAAATTTAATCACTTATATGTTCGTTACCTTTGCAATAAAACTTTAATAATATAAATCAATTCTTACACTTATATGAAACAATCTGTTATACGTCTTATTTTATCTTATCTGTTTGTTACCCTGACAGTTCATTATTCTGCTTTTGCAAATACTGTCGATGAGAATTTTAATAACATAAACTGGATTTCCATTAACGAAGAAAAACAAAGACCCAATCAGTGGTTATGCTTTAGAAAGAAAATATCCGTTGATGAGAATATCCCTAAGAATGTATATATGGACATTGCTGTAGACTCCAAATACTGGCTTTGGATCAATAACAGACTCGTAATTTTTGAAGGAGGATTAAAACGAGGCCCTAATCCCCAAGATACATACTATGATTCTGTCGACATATCAGATTATCTTATCAAAGGCAATAATATAATATCCATATTGGTATGGTTTTGGGGAAAAGACGGATTTAGTCATAAAAACAGTGGCAAGAGTGGACTTCTTTCAAAAATCTTAATAAATGATAGAATTATAACCACTGATTCATCGTGGAAAGTATGTATACATCCTGCATTTGGCGAAAGTAAAGAACCGAATCCCAATTATAGGCTACCAGAAAGTAATGTACATTTTAATGCCCGTAAATCATTGGGTAATTGGAAAGAATATAATTATAATGATGATACTTGGGATTTCGCTACAGAAATTGGTAAATATCCATGTTCACCTTGGAACAAATTGCATAAAAGGCCATTTCCTAATTGGAAAGATTCCGGTATACAGAAATACCAAAAATTACTTAGACAGAAGAAAAAAGATACTCTAATTTTAACAGGTGTACTACCTAAAAATATTACTGTAACACCTTACATGAAAATTAAAGCTGTAAAAGGCAAAACTATTGATATCCGAAGTGATAATTACAAAGGTGGAAGTGAATATAATGTACGAGCTGAATACGTCACAAAAGAAGGAATACAAGAATTTGAAATGCCAAACTATATAAATGGACACAATATTTATTATACTTTTCCCAAAGGGGTAAAAATACTTCAAGTCGGCTACAGAGAGACCCGTTTCAATACTGAAATTCTGGGAACATTCAGTTGTAGTGATAACTTTTACAATATACTTTGGGAAAAATCATTAAATACTATGAATCTCAACATGCGTGATGCCATTCAGGATCCAGACAGAGAAAGAGCTCAATGGTGGGGAGATGCAGCCATAATATCTAATGAGATTTATTATTCATGTGATAAAAATGGTCTTTCAGCCGTTAAAAAAGCGATATTGAATCTTGTTGACTGGCAAAAAGCAGATGGAACCTTATATTCACCTGTTCCTGCCGGTTCGTGGGACCAAGAGCTTCCTCTACAAATGTTGGCTTCAATTGGTAAATATGGTTTCTGGAACTATTATTTATATACTGGAGATATCAAAACAATAAAATACATTTATCCAAAAATCAAGAGATATCTATCCCTGTGGAACATCGATGAAACAGGACTTATTAAACACAGATCCGGAGGATGGGACTGGACAGATTGGGGTGATAATATTGATGTTACCATACTTGAGAACGCATGGTATTGCCTTGCTCTAGAATCAGCTATCAATATGGCCAAACTACTTAATGACAGTATGTTTATAGATTATTATTCCAGTCAATTGAAACTTGTAAAAAGTGCTTCTATAAAAGCTTTTTGGCAAGGAGATTTTTTCAGATCAACCAACTATAAAGGTATAACAGATGATCGCGCAAACGGCTTGGCTCTTCTTGCAGGTTTTGCCGATAAAGAAATGGAACCTAAGATTATAAAGTTTTTAAGCGATAGAATGGGAGCAAGTCCATATATGGAAAAATATATTTTAGAAGCTTTGTTCTCAAAAGGATACGCAGAAGAAGCCTTATCAAGAATTAAAAAACGGTATAATAATATGATTAATAGCGAACTTACTACATTATGGGAAGACTGGACTATAGGCGGAGCTGGAGGAGGAAGTATAAACCATGGATGGGCTGGTGGAGCATTATCATTATTACCACAATATGTTGCTGGCGTATCTCCATTTACAGAAGGTTGGGATACAATCTTAGTAAAACCCCAACTAGCAAATTTGCAATGGATTGATTGTACTGTACCTATACATAATACAACAATAAAAGTAAAGGTTCAACAAAACAATGATGGTTTATATGAGATAAATATTATTAATTCATCTTCAAAACCATGCATCATAGGCTTCCCTCGGAATAAGATTGTCAATAATATATTAAAAATAAATAAAGATATTATTTCAATATCTGGCATGCAACATTCACATAAGAAGACCTATAATACAGAGAAAGACCGCAATAAAATTGAATATTACAATCTAGACCACGAATATATATATTTTAAGACTAAATACAATGCTTTAACAATATCCAATAAGCATTAATATGCAATTAATCAACACCATAAAATATTTTGTTTAAATGATGAATATTAAATAAAATAAAATTATATTCCCAGTACAACATTATTATTCATTAATCATAACATGAAAAACCAATTTATAATTATTCTTTGTTCTATCTTAACAGTATATTCCTTAAGTAACTGTTCAGATGAAATGCCCGCACAAAGTTATTACACATTTACGGGAGAAATGATGAGTGACTACCTGAAAAATCAGAATGAATTCAGCTTATTTGCACGCATTGTTGAAAGAGCCAATGTTATGGATCTTCTTTCTGCCCGCGGAGAGTATACTTTATTTCCTCCAGTCAACAAGGCTGTCGAACAATTCTTAACAGAAAACGGCTATAAATCAGTAGAGGATATTCCTGATTCATATTGTGATACCCTCGCTTTTTCTCACTTGATGCGGTATGTGTATACTACATCAGATTTTGGGAATTCAACTACATATAGCAATTACCTGGACATGCCACTAAATATTGTTACTTCAGACAGTTTAGATGAAAACAATTTAAGTATAAGCATAATCAATAGTGTGGCCTGCATAATCAACAGTCTGAAAAACGATTCTGTTGAAAATGGCATTGTTCATCCTGTAGACCATATTATCCAACCAAACACCAGCAATGGCGCAACTTTACTAGAAGAACGTAAAAAAGATTTCAAAATTTATTATGCCGCATTAAAGAAAACACATCTTCTTGACAGCCTGAAAATTCCATATATTGATATGCAATATGAAGAAAACAAGCATAAGTTTCCAGATCCATGGCCACAGATTTTAAGTTCCGGAGGATGGGGAGCCACTTATCGTGCCAAACGGCCGGAACATCGCCGCATTGGATTTACCGTATTTATCGTACCAGACAACAAACTCCTTCCAATCCTCAAAAAAGAAACAGGTTATGACCTAGATACAAATGACATGGAATCATGTTTAAAAGCCTTATATGAAATAGCTGTAAAACGCTATACGCCCACAGCCAGAGGACTTGGAGCAGATCCGACCAGATGGAAAAACTATGAAGAATTAAATGAGAATGATTTCACCCAATCAGACAATCCTTTGCGCATGCTTATGGCCTACCATATACTTGACAGATTTCTAAGTGGTACTGATAAATTCATCAACAGATGGGGTATCAACACTGCCAAAGCCAATCCGTGCGAATGGATTAATACAATGTTACCCTTCTCAACTATCAAACTGGAAGCCGTATATGCTGATTCACCATCAACACCCAAAGGAGGAGCATTTTATGCCAACCATGCCGCACAGGAAATATCAAGTGACGGAGGAGAAATACGCAATAGAGTGGAAGGTGCAGCTATCACCCAACCTTCAGGACATTTTTCACAAAATTGTGCATTCTATTATTTGGATGACATTATCGCTTATGATGAAAAAATGACAGGTACTGTCATGCAAACACGAATGAGAATAGATATCATTTCCATTTTCCCAGAACTCACAACAAATAATATCAGACTCAATGGCGAACCTTGGTTTCCGCAAAATAATTGGGACAATGACCCTGATTACAGACATGGAGCCAACTACTACATTCCACAAGGTTACCTAAAAGGAGCATCCATCAACAGTAACGGACTTTTTTTCATCATGCGCCCTCATAATTGTTTTTGGAATATGGGTGGAGATGAAGTCAATCTTTTCGGTTCAAGCTATAATTTCACCTTCAAGATCCCTTCAGTCCCCGAAGGAACCTACGAAATTCGGTTAGGAGCCGCATACGGTTTTGATAATCGCGGAATTGCTCAGATATACTTTGATGGCAAACCACAAGGTATACCTATTGACATGCGTATTGAAGCAAACCATCCTACAGTCGGTGGTATTTATCCAGCCCCAAGTGATAACAATGAACTTTTGGAAAACAATCAAACCATGAAAAACAATGGCTGCTACCGCGGTCCTGCATCTATTTTTAACTATCATGCAGATGAGGCACCAAATCAAAAAGAACCCGGACGTTTTATACCTGGAAAATGTGATACCCATAGCGATTTAAGTCCTACATATAGGAGAATCATATGTAAAGTACATATCTCTCCTGATGAATACCACACTATAGGAATACGTTCAGTATACAGTTCAGGATCTTCATCTTGCTTTATGATGGACTTTATTGAACTCGTACCCAATAGTATCTGTGGTGTAGGAGGATTTGGAGAAGACAGCTATTAACGACACTATCCAAAATTTTATGTAATGAGACAGGATTCAGATGTGATTTTCTTACATCTGGATTCTGTTTTCAAAAATAAGCAATAAAAAATACGAAACACTAACTTGAATCTCGTATTTCCCTTTACACAGTGGTGCCCCAAAAAGTCAACATCACTAATCTGTGAAAATAAAAGGAACAAACCATTTTCAACCT
>OJNH01000898.1_pt1 | contig 25591 bp, 32 predicted proteins | sample 1597361 | NCBI WGS metagenome assembly OJNH01 (sample SAMEA2452136, study PRJEB22498) | human gut metagenome | biome: human feces; feature: human gut; material: feces | place: Australia | collected 2012
ATCAGCTTGCGTAGTTCTTTATCTTTCATGCTGATGTGCCTCCTTTTTCGGTATGTCATTACTATACCACGCAACAAAATATATTGCAATATGCAATTTTAAGAAAAGCAGAAAAATTTCATAATGCTTGACAAAGCAATATAAACACGCTATACTGACAGCACAAATGAAATTGCATAATGCAATTCGAAAGGAGGTGGTCATATGACGCAAAGAAAGATTGCCTTATCTATTGAGGAAGCTGCTGATTATACGGGAATTGGCAGGAACACCCTGCGAAAGTTGGTAGAGTGGAAGAAACTTCCGGTATTGAAGGTTGGGAGAAAAGTCCTGATCAAAACGGATATGCTGGAACTTTTTATGGAAGCCAACGAGGGCAGGGACTTGAGGGATAAGGGAAATGTGAAAGCAGTCACAAGAAACGGTTCAACTTAAAAAAGCGGTTCCCGAAGAAACCGCCAAAGGTTCTATCAGACCGGAGTCATGATATACCTACACGCAAACAGATTATACCATGTACTTCGTCTGATAGACAACAGGAAACTTATGTTTGGAAGAAAAAAGAAAGGACGATGATATTTATGGCAAGATCAACAAAGAGTTATGAGGAGCGTATGCTCCAGTTGGAAAAGAAAGAACAGGAAAGCCTTGAGAAAGCAAAACAGTATGCAGCACAGAAACGGGAACTGAAGAAACGTCAGAAAGATGTGGAAACCAAAAAACGGACACACAGGCTCTGCCAGATTGGCGGTGCAGTGGAATCGGTACTGGGTTCTGCGATTGAGGAAGATGATATCCCAAAGCTGATCGGCTTCTTAAAAAGGCAGGAAGCAAATGGGAAATTCTTCTCAAAGGCAATGCAGAAAGAGCCAGTTGCAAATACGGAGGAAGTGTAATGCCGGAGGGAGTGGAGTTTCCATTCCCTTCATTGCTTTTTTATGAAGGGCGCACTTATGGACAACCAGAGGTCGTCCGTATAAGTTTGCCACAGGTGGCAACCGGTCTGCGCTTACGCTTGCCGGGCTCGTTCCGTCGGCGGGGCTTTCAGCCAGACCTGCTCATGCCGCAGGAGGCACTCTTCGCCAGAGGGGCGCATTCCATGCAGGCTGTTATGCACAGGGCACTCTTACGCAGAGGGTGCTCCGGCAGATACCATTTTCTTTTAGGAAAAACGTTACCTGCCGGAAATCAAAGCCGGATACGGCAGAAAGGGGGTAACGGATCATGGCGATTTTTCATTATACAGTAAAGATTGTTGGACGCAGCAAAGGAAAATCCATCATATCGGCGTCTGCTTATCTCAATGGCGATGTGATGAAAAATGAAGAAACAGGCAGGATCAGCTACTATACTTCAAAAAAAGAAGTCGTTTATACCAGCCTGCTGATGTGTGAAAATGCACCACAGGAATGGCAGAATGTACCTGCTGAAAATATCAGACGGTTCCAGAAATCTGTCCGATATAAAAGGGCAGATAACCAAAATGCTGCACTGGAAAAATTCAAACTTACTTTTCAGAAGCAGCGTTTATGGAATGAAGTCTTGAGGATAGAAAAAAGTTCAGATGCACAACTCGGCAGGTCATTTGAGTTCTCACTTCCGAAAGAATGGAGCCGACAGGAACAGATTGATTATACAACTGAATATATTCAAAAGACCTTTGTAGATAAGGGAATGTGTGCGGATTGGAGTATCCACGATAAAGGAGATGGTAATCCCCATGTGCATTTATTGGTGACGTTGCGACCATTCAATTCAGACCACTCATGGGGTAACAAAGAAATCAAGGATTGGGAGTTTGTCAGAGATGAAAATGGAAATATTGTGGTGGATGAATCCCATCCGGACTGGTGGCAGGATAAAAAGAACCCTGACCGTCATGGAATCCGAATCCCCGTACTTGATGAAAATGGAGTCCAGAAAGTCGGGACAAGGAACCGCAAACAGTGGAAACGTGTATTAACCGATGCTACCGGGTGGAACAATCCGAAAAATTGTGAGCTATGGCGGAGCGAATGGGCAAACGTCTGTAATGCACATTTGAAAACGGAAAATCACATTGACCACCGTTCTTATGCAAGGCAGGGAAAATTAGAGATACCGACGATCCATGAGGGCGCAGATGCCAGAAAAATTGACGAGAAATTTCAAAACGGACAGACATCCTCTACTTCATGGAAAGTAGAGGAAAACCAGATCATAAAAAGACAAAATGCACTGCTGGATAAAATACAGATTTCTTTTGGAAAAGTATCCAGTGCATTAACACAATGGAAGGAGCGATTGCGTGACATTAGAAGAAAGCCGGGAAGTCATTCCCATGATGGAGACAATGATAAACCAGATCGAGGAACAGCAGAATCTTATGGCAGAGATGGTACAGGAATTGCAGGAACGGGACAGGCAGCTCCTGTCTTTTCAGGAGCAGAACCAGAGTTTAAAAAGCTTAAACAGCGAATTATCCAGGCTGCTAAATCTTTTGCCAGATACAGAAGAACTGCTCTCACAGATCGAGCAACAGAAAACCAGAATCGAACAGTTGGAAAACGAGAATCAGCAATGGCAGGAATTAACGCAGAAGCTGAACAACGAGAACAGCTTATTGCAGAAACAGAACAGCGAATTGCTGACCTTAAACAGCAGATAGAGAAAGCGAGGGAGATCGATGAGCGAATGCAGAAACTTAGAGAACGTCGGGCAGGTGGAAGAACTTCTGCTGATGACCGAACAGATGCAGGACGAACTGGATCAGAAAGACCAGACAATCCAGGAACTAAACAGGCAGCTAAGCGAATCGCTGACCTTGAACGAGAAATTGAACAGCGAAAACAGAGCCGAGAATATCGAAGCATTGCGGACAAGATTAAGGCAAACAGAGGAACGATTGACCAGCGAGACAGACAGCAGGAAAAGAGCCGACGCAGAAGCCGTGGCATGGAAATTTAAGTATGAAAAAGCAGAGCAGGAAAAACTTTATGCACAGACACACCAAAAGACGGTAGAGGTAGCTGTTGAGAAAAAAGTGCCTTATGAGAAATGTGAAAAATGTGACCGTACTGCTTACCGGAAAGCAAAAGAAAAATGCGATAGCCGTAAAAGCCAGTTAGAAAAGAAATATAAAAATATGACGATTGGTTATGAAAGTATCTTGTTTCTACTGGCATGGTACAGCATAACAACAACACTGTTTACTGCGATTCTTTCGCCGGTTTTCCTTAACGACTGTATCGTCTTTTTCGGTGCGTTAGGAAAAGGAATGGGAAGTTTATTTCGGGAGTTTGTGACAGGTGCAGACTCTTTCGGACAGTTAAGCAGTGGAATACCTAACAGTATTCTTTCCGGGATTGTGTACTGGCTGATTGCCGGTACTGTCATGGCAATTTTATTCGTAATAACCGGGTGGCTGATAATCGGGATTGGTTATCAGGTAGGAAAAATCTACCGGAAATATTGTTGGGATATCATCAGTATCGTGGTAGCGATAACGAGTACAGCTGTTGTAATTTACTTTGGAGAATGGATTAAAAACGCTAATCCGATAAATCTTATTGTATTGCTATTACTGTCGCATATTATTTATATTGGAATCAGATGTTATGTGAAAGACTGGATGGAAGAACGAGGATATTATTAAAAGAGGACAGGGAAATTTCATAATCTTCCTGTCCTTAGTAAGGGACTATTGATTGTTTATATAAAGAAAAAGTATATAAATAAATCTTGACAATTAGTACGAACTCGGACTATAATACAAAAGTCCGGATTCGTACTAATTTAAGGAGGAAAAAGATGAGAAAAGATAATAATATGATAATACAGTTGCAACGATATTATGCTTTATGGAAAGAATGTACAGCAATGTATGAGGAATGGTCAAAGGATCAGGGACTGTCTTCAAATGGAGTTTTTGCTTTGTATTCATTTTATGAAAGTAATGGAAGATGCACGCAGAAAATGATAAGTGAAAAATGGAATATACCTAAGCAAACGGTAAATACGATACTAAAAGATTTTCAGAAAAAAGGATACATCAATATGGTATCTGATGATTCAGACAAGAGAAATAAGCTGATATGCCTCACAGAATCAGGAATGGAATATACGAAAGATATCATAGAAAAACTGCACTCAAAAGAAATATATGTAATCGAAAAAATGGGATTAGAGAATATAGAAAGTCTTAATGATAATACAGAGCTGTTTATCAGACTTTTCAAGGAAGGAGATTGTAAGAAAAATGAATCATAAATCATTATTTTTTAAATATGTTATTCCATCTATTATAGCATTTGCATTATCAGGAATATATGCGATAGTGGATGGATATTTTGTAGGCAATACCATAGGAGATGCTGGACTTTCGGCTATTAATATTGCATATCCGATTGTGGCTTTGATTCAGGCTCTTGGAACAGGAATTGGTATGGGAGGAGCTGTTTATTACTCAATTAATGCAGCAGAAAAGAAAGGAAAACGGGCAGAAGAATTTATTGCTACAAGCTGGTGGCTTCTTGTAATAGTAAGTGTTATCAGTACCATAATTATTTACTCCTTTTCGTCTAAAATTTTAGGATTGCTTGGAGCAGATGGAATTATATTAACAAATGCGACAGATTATATCAAAATTATAGCACTTGGAGCAATATTGCAGATTCTTGGAACTGGAATGATGCCATTCATTAGAAATTATGGAAACTCTTTCTGGTCAATGTTTGCGATGGTTGGTGGATTCATAACCAATATTGTTCTGGATTTTATCTTTGTATGGATATATGAAATGGGCATGAAAGGTGCAGCCACAGCTACAATAGCCGGACAGGGTGTGACTGCAGCAATTGCAATCATATACGCATTATATAATAAAAAGTTTTATGTGTATGTATCCTTAAAAAATGTAAAAGAAATGTGTGGCGCTATATTCAGAGTAGGTCTTGCACCATTTGGGCTAGCATTGACTCCTAATATTTCATTGGTGTTTATAAACCGATTCTCCGCTTCTTATGGGGGAGAAAAAGCTATTGCAACTTATGCATGTGTATCCTATATTATCTGTATCATATATCTCATATTGCAGGGCGTAGGTGATGGAAGTCAACCTTTAATGAGCCGTTTTTATGGTGAGAAGGATCAAGAAAGCCTGAGAGGAGTTCAGAGAATGGCATACATTTTTGCAATAATTCTTGCTGTTTGTGGTGGAATTATCATGTATGTAAACAGAGCAAATATTGGAGGGGTTTTCGGAGCTTCTTATGAAGTAAGTATTGAGATTTCTAAAATTGTACCTATATTTTTAGTGTCATTACCATTTGTTGCGATTACCAGAATAGCGACAGCTGGATTTTATGCTACTGAAAAAAGTGGATTGTCATACATTCTTACATTCATTGAACCAGTATTGATGCTGATATTTATGCTTGTTTTACCACCTTTATTTGGTGGACAGATTATGATATGGTGGAGTACGGTATTGGCACGTGTTTTTTCAGCGATTCTGGCATTCATACTAATAAAATATTGCGAAAAGGGAGATTTGCAATATGGAATACAGAAAATTTAACAATCAGATAGTAGCAAGAATAATCTAGGTTTATCTATTGTATTTTTAAGGACAGCCTCATAGCAATAGGGCTGTCCTTTTAAAATTATGAAGCTAATTTTTAATAAATTCTAGTAGATTTTGATTGGAATAATCATAACTCTAATGAATCTTCAGCATCTACCCACATCTGTAAATTCCCATCAAGATATAACCTTGCATATTCTAATGGCTCATCGATTGCAAGCGATGTCAAAGCACAATCAGATCCAGGTGTGGTTCTTAAATTTTTTTCTGCTTCCCAACAATCAATACGGAGTATATAGCCCGTATTAGTATATACATCAATGCTGTTGCACTGTGGATTGTATTCTGCAAATATTGTTCTCATCGTATCCCATCTCCTTATCATTTAATCAATCAGTAGTAGCAAAAATTAAGAAGCATTTCAATCAGTTCACCATGTCACTTTTATTTTGTGTTATACTGTCTTATAGATTTTTCTTGCCCTTGTATTTGCCCTTATCAGAGTGCATAAACACTGATGGGACGATATAACACAAGGGAAATAATAAGGGAAAGCTCACCTGCGACAAATCCAGTGTTTTCAAGGGGTTGCGAAGAATTTAATAATAAAATATAACAGTTATTAAATTTCTTAAAACAGGTGAAATCTCAATCGGAATTTTTCTGTTTTTCATTTCAAATAACGTTTCAAAATGTGCTGAATATCTCCCGAATACAAAAAACTTGTTGCAGAGTCATTTTCCCTATCAGCGGACAAGCCAAGCTTTTCAGCAATTCTGCAAGAACGCGGATTGTTCTTGCTAATATATGCGGATACACTTGTAATATTGTCCGGTATTCTATATCGCATAAACCGAAATAATCCACTAAGTACGCCGAAACGTACTTGATAGCTCGGCATAATCTCCATTTCTTCAATTATAAGATTATCACCAATAAATGAATATTGAAAATATCCTGCCAAAGTGTCCCCGTCCTCAAATATAATGAAAACTTTTTCATAAAAATGATCATTTTGATACTTTAACCAAATCGAAAAATCATCATCTGATATTGTTTCTTTAGAGTTTATAATCTCCATATTAGAGGATAAAATCGAAAACATTTTTAGTGCGAGTTTATCAAAGTCTCGCTTATTTATCTCTTTGAATAGCATAATTATCACCACAAATTCCGATTTATAATTTAAATAATTATACCACACCCCCCACCTCATATCAATTCACAATACCGACAAAATATAACAAAAAACCGTAAAAAAACAGCACCCAAGCCATAGGCTGAGTGCCGTCTATGCATCATTATCATATAACCCTAAACATCTTCTGAGTTACCGATTTTCTTCCTGTATTCTTATCAAGTTCATTTCTTGCATTATTCAAGTCCTCCATGCGTTTTAGCTCATTCTCGGCATCTTCAAGACCGAGATGTGTATAAGTGTTTAGTGTTACGCCTATGTCGCTATGCCCCATAAGGTACTGCAATGTCTTTGGGTTCATTCCTGATTTCGCCATGTTACTGCAATAGGTATGTCTGCAAACGTGCGGTGTAATATTCGGTATCTGTATACGGTAAATATCGTTGTATCGCTGTACCATATGGTTAAAACGATGTTCCCAATGCATCGCCACGAGCGGATTGTTATTTTTATCATAAAACAAAAATCCGGCATATCCATCAATCATTTTTTCTCTTTGCTGCGGTTCTCTGTCCTCAATAATAGCTTGAAAACACTTTGCCACTTCCTCGGTAATCGGAAGTTTTCTTGTTCCGGCATTGGTTTTCGTTGATTCAATCACATACTGCATATCCGATGTTCTCTGAAGCTGATGGTCAATATTTACAATTCGGTTCTTTAAATCAATATCTTTGAGTGTCAAACCGCAGAATTCCGATATTCTCATTCCTGTATGGAATAGGATATAAACCACCTCATAATACTTACAATAGCAGTTATCATCATGCACAAATTTCAAAAACTGCCGCATTTGCTCTCTTGTTATTGCAGTTCGTGTATGTGAATCATTCACCACAACTCCGGCAAGCTGAAATTCAAATGGATTCTTATTTAAAATATCATCATCAACAGCCATCTGAAATGCAGGTCTAAGAACTCCGCGTACCGACTTGACTGTACTGTAACCTTTGCCGTCACTCTGCATTTTAATAAGGAAAAGTTTTGCATCCGATGTTTTAACGTCTGCTATTTTCGCCTCGCTAAATTCCTCTTTTTTCAAGATATTCTTTACAAAGTTATAGTTTGCAACTGTACTGTGTTTTGCTCCTGTTTTTGTGGATAGGTATCGTTCTACAAGTTCGTTCACTGTTATATTTCTTTTCATCGGATCTAACTGTGATTCCAAATCGTATCCTATCTGCTTTTCAAGTTCCCTCAGTGAAAGACACGGTTTCTTTCCGGCAGGTAATTTGTCCGTAGGTTCAAGTTTCCAACTGTACACAAAATGCGGTTTGCCTGCTATATGATACTTAAACTGATATTTTCCGTCTGCTCTCATTGACTCTCCCGCTCTCAAAACTCTATGTTTTGAATCGCGTCTTATTCTTCCTCTGATCCCCATTATCTGCACCTCCTAAGTTCCGGATGTTTTAAGATATACTTTTCAAATGCCGTTCTGATAATCAATCTTCGACTGCCATAGAAAACGATAAAATCATGAACCGTTTTTTCTCTGATAAGAGAATGAAACTTTCTTTGGCTGAGGTTGAAATATTCAATTGTTTCTGACAGATTTAATAAATCCTTTTTCTCTGCTGTTGCTCTCTGCATAAAATTTCTTCCTTTCTGTTCTTTAATTTTTACTTTTAGTTTGATTATAAGCTTTATTAAGCTTGCACTATATATCACTCTAAAAGCTCATAAAGTCAACTACTTACGGCAAATAAAATCAATTTATATCGTAGAAATTCGGCAGAGATGTTCCTCAAATTTAGGACGTATTATTAAATATCTGTTGCCACTGTAAATAGAGAATACTCCGAGATTATCTTCCGCCAGTCTGCGGATTTTTTTGACTCCGATATTGAAATATATACTTGCTTCTCTTATGGTAAGCATATATTTTTCTCCGAGTGTTATAGGTACATCTTTCTCTTCATTCATTGCAATCACCTCTGTTATTTATATATTGTGGTTCTCAAATAATAAAAATAATGCCCGTTTAGAAAATCAATCTCTAACGGGCATAAACTCAACTATTCACTTTTACCGTCCCATCTGTTTTCATATACTCCCGCTCTGTCATTTATAACAAAGACTCTCAGAAGTTCATCGGTTAAACCCAGACAGCCGTTTTCATCACCTTTAAGAAATCCCTTATCCATCATTTTCTGAACAGTAGGTCTTGCCCATTCAGGCATATTGTCATCAACATAATTGTAAATCATTTTACTGTTCAGTTTATTTACATCAGCCTGCAATTTTGCGATTTCTGCTTTCAACTCCGTATATTCCTTACTCATAATTTCTTCCTCGCTTTCTGCCGTTTCATAATCCGGTCTGCAGAACTTCGTCCCCGCAAGATTGCTGATATAATATCCTTTTCTGCAGACACCGCCGCCGTTTGCAACAACCGCACTTCCGGCTGACGTATTTCCCTCAACAGTAGTGAAATAATCACCGTCCACGCCGGTTACAATTCCCGTATGCGTAAATACCCCATTATGATTAAATATAACAATATCGCCCCTTTTCGGATTTGCGTACAATTTAAAAAGTCCCGACATTGTCGGACAATATACATACGGATAATGCTTCAATAATTGATGTGCCTTATCCACTCCGAAAACCTTGGTAAAGCACCATGTAACAAACACCGCACACCACGGCTGTCCTTGATATTCGTTTTTTATATCACGCCAATACTTAGTATAATTGTTCATACCGGCATTCGCTGTTTTATCATCAAGCTGTGAATTACTTGACTTCTCCAAATAGCCGACTTCATTATCGGCTGTCTGAATCAATTTATCTATTGCAGTCATCTCTTACTCCTTATCATCGTTAGGTGTATCGTATGTCAATGCACGTTTGCTGTCTGTAAATCCTGTTGTTGTAGGGTCTGTAATTGCGTTATATACACTGACAATTACAAGGCTCAAAATGTACGGGCTTGAAACCGCCTTTATAAGTACTTCCCCCAATACCGACCACGAGCTCAAATCCTCGGCTGTAAGTCCGAGATATGCCAGTATCGGCATAATTACAGACAGCAATATCTGTGCCCAAAACATAGGATTTCTCATTCGTACTTTCCAGTTAATCATTTTACATATCCCCCTTCAGTTCATCAATTTGGTGCTGCTGAGATTTAAGTGTATTTTCCGCAATAGCCACTCGTTCAACAACACTGTTGTGTTTTTCTACTTTACGTTCAAGCTGTTCAATTCTATACAGTGTCTTATTGTTTGAAACAATACCTGCAATAATAGAACCGCCGAGCGTTCCTACAAGCGACAAAATCGCCACAACAACCGTACTTTCCATAGTCAGTACCCCCTTATCAGTTATTTTCTAATTTTTCTACTCTTTCAAACAGGTCTTTTATCGTATTAAATATATCACTCCTTCCTATACAAATCGGCTTTCCGTCTATATAGATATATTCCGCTATATCTCCGTCTTCTGCCACTATATATACGGTTCTTTCGTCATCACTTTCATTTCCCGATTTTGATGTTATGCTTATATTGTCAATCCCCATTTCAACGCTATTTACATAAGAATAAATCTCAAGTCCCGTAACCTTACTTGCAGACTTATCATAAAAATCAATCTCACCGCTTAATTTGGCGGATTCATTATTGTTTGTAATACAATACGATACCGTTTTTGACTCGTAATTGACTTCTATTCGACTATGAACCCAACAGTTAAAAAAGTTGTCTTTCCACGTCAAGTCACTGTTTATGTAATAATACTTTCCGTCTTTTGTACCTTGCGTGAAAACAACTCCTGTACTGTCATACGAACCTCTGCTTGATTCTCCCGGACGCTGTGCCAAATCAGACAGTCCTATATACCAGCGGTCGGTATTTATTTTCGTATCAAACTCAATTATCAGTTCTTTTGCATTTGCCGTATATTTTGAAAAGTCCAGATAAGCAAAAGCATACATATTTGCAGCATTTGAACCGGTTACAATTTTTTGATACTTGTTGCCGTCACTTTCTTCCGCAACCGAAACGGTACATCGATTTATCGCATTAAATTTTGAAACACCGTCTGAAAATCCAAATTCAGCAGACATTGACGGCAGTACGCCTACAACTTTTTTTCTTCAGATACCCTTCTGTTTCAAGCATAGCCACATCAGCCTTGCCGTTCCAATTTTGCTTGTCACCGGCAGTAACGTGAGTTTCATCACTGCTGATATGGTTATTCACTATATCCTCAAGTGAATCTAAATCTTCGCCTTTTGCCAATCGTAAATCTTCCGTCATATTTTATCACCCCACGCTATTCCTTTACAAAATGATCTTTAGGATTATAATAAATATAATTGTTATCCGTACTCCAATCATTCCAAGAAAGCTTACTCACAATGCCGCTGCTGATACTCCACAAATATCTATGGCGTCCATATACCGTTCCGTCCGGATAGATTACAGCCTGAACATTATATATTTCACTTTCGTCACCGGATTCGGCAGCCCACGACACTAAAAATACAGATGCATTCGATTTATTCGGTAGTTGAGCGTTATTTCCGACCTGCACTATATCAGTCTTATATGTACCGTTTTGATACTGACTGTATGTAATTCCGAAACTGTCAATATTACTGCAAGTGCTGATATTATCTTTATCAAACAACAGCATAGCATAAGTGCTGTCCAATGTTGAAGATACCAATTCGGAGATTTTTTTATCCACTGCTTGCACCAAGTTCTGTACAAATGCGGTTGTTGCTATTCTCGTTGAAATATCAGATGACGGCGGAGTCGGAGATTTCGGTGCACCCGTAAAACTCGGTGAATTTTTATCTGCCTTAGCAGACTCCAATGTTTTAATAAGTGCGTCGATATTTGTAAAATTCTCATTGAGCACCTCTACATCAATAGTGTCGGACGGTGCCGGCAGTTTAAAATTATGATTTGATGTGTATTTCATTTTCATGCCTCCTTATAATAAATGTGCATATGGCTTATTATCTTTAAATACCACATATGCGTTCGCTCCGTTTTCTCTTAAATATACCTCATTGTTTTCTACATACAGCCACGTTCTGCCGTCATAACCTTTAACACCTCCCCATGTAAATATTTTTGCATTGCCCCATGTCCCGAGTTTTTTCTGTACTTCGCTCCAAGTATTGCTTTGAAACTCGTAATTCACCTGAAGATGTGCGGGCTTAACCTCATCCACCGCTGATTTTATTTGTTCAAAATTATACGGCACTCCTTTACGTCCGCTGAATTTAACAGCTACTGTATAATTTTTATAATCCTCGGTTATTATACAGCCTGTCCTGTCATACATTAAAATAAGCTGTTCAAGTTCCGATTTTGTCAGAAGATTATTTCCTTGCAGTCTTGCAATTACTCTTGCTCTCTTAGTTTCATTATCTGCCGTAATTTCAGACAGTCCTACGTCTTTTTCATGCAGCAGAAAACTATCTGTGGTAGTAATAAACAGACGCTTATCTTCATCAGAAATATCTTCCGAAACTTTATCAAGTATTGTTTGAACCACACTGTAAAAGTCCTTTACCGTCTTTGATTTTCTATAGTAATTCGGAAGTCTGTCAATCATTTCAACACCACGCTTTCAAGCACCGGTACAGCTCCGTCTGCTATTTTGATATTTTCTGTTCCGCTGTTGACCTTTAAATCCGTATAATCCTCAACACCCGATATTGATAATATAAGACTGCCGATTTTGGCATACGATATATATTCCTTTTTTATAGCCTCTCCCGACAAATAGTCCTTTAATACATTTTCAAACGTTGTCTGTATGTTTGATGTATTATCAGATGTCAGCCTAACTGATATATTTATCATAACGGGTGACGCACTGACCACTGTAACTTCTGCACCGATTGGTTTGTTTTCCTCAATGTGCTCTTTCACTTTTGAAATAAGTTCACTGTCTGCGGGACGGTTATCAGCATCTACAATTACTATTTTTACTGTCCCCGATCCGTTCCAAAGCGGTATTACTTTTACATCTCCTACTCCGCTTACTTCTTTTGCCCATTCAATATAATGATATTTATTTCCGCTGACATTCGGACGTGACACTTTTTCAAGGTATCGTTCCAATAAGTCTGCATCACTCTCCGCATCATAACCGCCTGTAAAATCCGTTATATTCTGAACGGCTGTAATTCCGGGAAGCGTTATAGGGAATCGATTTATATCTCCTTTTTTCACATTGCCTGCACTTCCCGAAACAGTGCAAGTCGCACCGACTTCAACAGAACCGTTTTCAGCAATGCTCACTGTTTCATTTACTTCAAACAGGACATTATCCGCCGCAACCTTTGCACCTTTCAAAATCACTTCACCTCGGTTTCCGCTGATTAGCAGTGTACCTTTTGAATAAGTGGCTGTTTTACGAACTATATTCTGCTCGGCTGTCTTGCGGTCAAGGTATTCTCCCTCTGCCGTCACGGCAAATGTGTTTTCTGACAATCTGCTTATCCTTTTCTGCAAAAGATATATTTGTTCTGCCACGGGATAAAAAAGATCATAAAAAAACGAGCCGACCGAAATATCATATTCTTCCGGCACGCTCGACAGCATATATTCAATTATTTCATCAAGTGTCATATGGTGTACACCTCCGCACTTTCTCCGTAAGCTGTGTTTAATGTGAAAGATATTTTAAGTATCGCTCCGACTTTCTCTGCTGAAAAACCGCTCATACTATAAATATCCTCATTCCGCAAAAGTGCTGTTTCTATTTCTCTGCGAAGTTCCGATTCTGCAAAATCAAAGTTATATGATTTTCCTATCACCAAATCTTCAATATTTGCACCGTATTGTTTGTCTTTGTATATGGAGTATCTGTAAAGCTGTGTCCGCATACATTTTTGTATCCATAGCTTAAGAGCATTAATGCCCGATAAAATAACGGGATTGCCGTCTTTCATAACAAATTCGCCGTTACCGAAATCAAAATCAAATGTCTTTTTCATTATTCGGTTACTCCTATCACAACAAACTTGTTGTCGTTGTCATACGGCAATAAAACTACTTCTTTTCCGAGGTATTTGTATTCCGTATGATTGTCCCTCTCTTGTGTTTCATAAATATCAAAGACCGATTTTATATCACTGTCATCAAGTAAAATATTGTTTCCAAGCTGTATTACAAGTTTCGGCAGAGATATAATTCTGCCGAACATCGGTGTATATGATGACGGATTGTCTCTTGCTTTTATGTGCCTCGCTAAATCTGTAACTCCACTCATATCATTGTTCCTTTCCACGAAAAAAGCGACTACCTAAGTAATCGCTTTATATTTTAATCTTCTTTTATATATTCTCTAAAAATATCTCTTAGCATAAATATATCACCACTAACTGATTTTATTGTGGCTATCATTAAATAATCAGCATCAATCTTTGAGAAATCTAATCTTTTTCCCAATGAAGCAACTAACATTGATAAAAATAGTCTTTGAGTTCGTCCATTGCCTTCTCTAAAAGGATGTAAATAATTCAAATCACAATATAAATCCGTAAACTCAATTATAAATTCATCATCCTTTAATTCTTTAAGAAAATTCATATTAACAAGTCTATTGAAAATTCTTTGACCTCGTTCTTCAATTTTATCAGCCGAGCAAAATTTTGTACCTTTCTTGCTCATATTTACTGTACGAATCATACCCGCCCACTCATATATATCAGAGAAGATATATCTATGCAAATTTTTATAAAATCCAAAATTCACATTTTCAAACTTAATTTCAATCGCAGCTTTTGCTATAAGCATACTTGTAATACTCTGCTCCATCATGTCAAGTTGATGTGCATCATGTATATTAAATTTATTCTTTAGAACAGTGCTGTTTTCATAACAATCATCTTGTAATGGGTCTAATGAATATTCCGGCATTATACTGTGCACCTTTCAAGCATTATTTTAATAAATTCATCTTTTGTAAGTCTCCCATCTAAAACTTCCATGCAAAGTTCCTTTTCAACATCTGAAACTCTATAACCTTCCATTTCAACAGATGCTACTGCATTATCTAATGCCGATTTCTTTTCTTGCAATGAAACTTGATTCATAAAGAAAACTCCCTCTCATAATTAATACTAACATTATACCATAAACACTATCCAAAATCAACAATTGCCACCAATTATCAGTTTTCAATTATTAATATGAATGATAAATTTATTATACAATAATATAATCTTTAACTTTCTTTATAAAATTATTCTTTCAGTAAATAGAAACAATCCCTAAGTAATCGCTTTATATTTTAATCTTCTTTTTCTGAATCTTTAATTAAGTCCTCAGCTTTTTTGCATCCGCCTTCTACCCATTCTTCAAATTCAGTCTGTACTCGCACAGACTGATTAATTTGTTCTTCCATCATTTACACCCACTTTATTTTTATCATTATAAATACCTTATACTATTTGCTGTATTTTTCTACAACCTCATTGAGACATCTCTCGCTCTCTTCATGTGTATATTCTTTTTCAATTCATATATATCATCACATTTTAGATTGCCTTTCTTTTGCAAGCTTTTCAAAACACTATCATTTTTTTCGATTATCGTACAGCTATGAAATGGCGCAATAGCAATCACCTTATAACAATTATCTATAAACCGTTCTTGAACCATTAAATCATTTATTTCATGTACAATACCTTTATATCGTATATATCCGCTTGCAATTTCGTTATAAGGGACAATATCTTTATTTTCAATAACTGCAACATGTTCATACTCTTTTCCTTTAATTACATATGGTAATGATTCATCTACTTCTAATAATAAAATGTCATCATAAATATCATCTGTTATCAGTCCCCAAACGCATCTAATATTTAATTGTCTACTATCCATAAGAAAGTCATCATTTTCTATCTTAATTATTGATGATATTGGATTATTTCCTATTCCTGTATTAAACTCTAATGAGTTATTGTATTGTTGACTAAAAACACTTTTAAACAGTTCACAAATAACTTCCTTATTATCAATTGCAAATGCTTGCTTGTAGAATTCAGGAACCACTGATAGCACAGCATTATGAAATTTATACATATCTTCAAAAGGGTCAATTTCTTTTATTTTTGATTTTTCTTCATTGATAAATGTACTTATTTCACTTATTGATTGAAAACGTTCAACGGGATTGTTCCTTAGACATGTGTCAATAATAATATCATAGATATATGCATTTTTCCAATTATATTTTTGTGAAATATGTTCTGCACCAGTACCACGATTTACATTTCCAAAAACATACCAATACATAATCTGAGCCATTGAATATATATCTGCTGCTTGTGTAACTTCATACTGATTACTTATTTGTTCCGGTGCCGAAAATTCTATATTAGCTAAGCGTTCTCCTTTTTTTGTTTCATTATCTATTGGGAAATTATTCTTTTCAAAATGTGCAATTCCGAAATCAGTAAGTACAAATTTTTCTTTTTCATCCACCAAAATATTTTCTGGCTTGATATCTCGATGTATAATTCCTTGTTTATGAATCGAGTCTAATGTTGAAAAAAGAAATTCTACCAGACATTTAAATTCTTCCTCATTTACTTCACTCTTTTTCTCTTTATACTTTTTTAAATTTTTTGAATATTTAGACATTATGATGTAAGGCACTATAATCCCCTCTCTAATTTTCAACTCATCATAATGTATCATATTAACAACATTACACAATTCATTTTTTAGATAATTTGTATTAAAGTATTCTGATTTAAATCTTGTTATTTTTCTTTTAGAATCTGATATTAAAAATTTAACCGCAACCTCTTTTCCATTTATCTTTGCTAAATATACTAATCCATTTCCACCTTGTCCAATTCTATTGCTTTTATTAAATTCTAAGGTCCCAAAAGTACTTTGTATACCTTTATGTTCTTCTATATATTTTATAAAATCTCTCTCTATTTCTTCTATATCCATTCTCTAAACCTCATCTATAATTCTATGATATTTCGACTACATACACTTTATTTCAATTATTCTATCAACCTGTAAATGCAATTAAGACCACTACAATATGAGTATTATTTCGATAGAATCACCTTTTGTTAGTTTTCCATAAAAAAATTCAATACCAATCTTTCTCTCAGATACCAATATATTATCTAAAGTTCTTTTATAATAAAGAAACTTGACTCAATTAATAAACAACTATAATTAGAATACCATAAAATTCATTTTAAATCAACTGTTCATTCAAGTTTACTCAACTCCAGTTTATCAAAATGCCAGCCGTCTTTATAACTGTGACTTGTGCTTTCGATTGCATACTTTACACCGTCTACCGATATAACTTCTCCGGCTCTGGTATAGCTGTCATATTTCTCTACTATTTCAAACGAAAAAGTTTCATTCACCTTTGCATTTTCGTTAAGCTCACGTTTTGCAACTGTATCGGCATTTTCTTTTTCGGTATCTATCTTAACTATTTTCTGCAAAAAGCCATATTTATCAATAAGGTCACGGTTCTGCAAAACCATCAATTCCTTATACACATTATCCTTTTCAGATGTTATTTTAATAGAGTTGTACATCTCCTCAATAGACGTGCTATGGCTTACATTACCTCTATAATCAATCGAATATCCCTGTCTTACATTACTCGCCACCTGAAATTCAGGATAGGCTGTCAAATCTCCGATTTTGTATATTCTCAATCCTTCCGGCACAAAATCAAAATTATAATTCCCGCCGCACTTTTCAAGAATATCTTTGAGTATATCCGATACGGTTTTATCAAAATATATCTGCTTTATATTTGCAGTCAATTCCGGCAGCATTACAATAGATATAGACAAGTCATTACAGATTTCTTTGATTGCATTGGCTGCCGAAATATTTTTAAACTGATATGTCTGACTTGTTTTATTAAGATACCATCCAAGGTCAGCAATAGTATACTTATTACTGTTCTTGTCACCGTCATCTGCCTTAGTTATTACTCCACGAAAAATCTCTGCATTGGTTACCATTCTGATAATATCGCCGACTTGCGGTGTGTACATCAAATCTTTCAGATATGCTGCGTCAGTTTTCGCTATATCAAAAGACATTGTAGTTGCAAGTTCATATATACTGTTTTTCCACGACAGATTTCCTATCATTTCGGTTATATCGGTATCATTTGCATACATTCTCAGTTCATCAGTCGGCGTAATAGGAGTAAGGTTCTGCATTGCAGGATGAATGTTTTCCTTAACTCTGTTATTCCATACAGCCGTAGGTTCTTTTTCTCCGCCGTATGAATTTTCCGAATACATATAGCTTTCCATACTTCCGGAAGATGATGTTCCGTTTGACTTATCGGAGTATTCCGGATTAAACACATAATCATAATTACCGCCTGCAAAGCTCCATGTATGACTTCCCACAGTTCTGCAGTTGCTTGTCCCTCCTGTATTACCTTCAACAGTAGTAAAACTGTTACCGCTTACGGAAACAATTATTCCGGTATGTCCCTCACGCAGAAATATATCTCCTGCGTGAGGTGTATATGTACCATTTGTAACTTGATGTTTCGAATGAAGTCTGCCGTTTCTTCGTGCCCAATCAATACAGTTAGGGCAGTATGAGTAATTAGGAACTATACTTGTCGGAACACCGCACTGTCTTACAACATAGCTTACAAACGCCGCACACCACCAAAAGTTATATCCTATATTTTCAACATTGTCGGAATACCAATGAGTATATTTATTGTTATTTCCGCACTTGCCCCCTATTTCCTGCATTTCTTTTCTTGCACGTTCCGCAACATCAAATCCCGATGACATTATTCAAGCAGCCCCAATCTATCCAACCACACAATTACACGCAAATCATCATATTGTAAATTCCATCCTTCGTCAGTTCCGCTGAGTACACCCTTGTCAACAGCCTTTTGAACACTCTTTCGTGCCCATTCCGGCATATTTTCATCAATATAGTTATATATCATTGGATTTGCAAGGGTTTCAACAAGTCCTACAAGGTATGCAACTTGTTCTTTGAGTTTATTAAGTTCTTCCATATCAATTTCATCCTCCGCATTGCTTTGATCCTCATAATTCAGAAGATTAAACTCCTCTAAATCAAGTGTGTACCAAAGGTCACCGTCTGTCTTTATTGTGTATTTAAAGTCCTTGACCGCAACAGCCATATTTATCGGTGTTTCTGTAATAATGAGGCGTATAGGAAGTTTCAGGTCTATCCATGTATCAATTTTATATACATATTCCCACCCCTTCATTGACTTATCACGCAGATACGGATAATCTCTTATCGGGAAAAAGCTTGAAATAGAAATACTTTTTAATTTCGGACTTCCTATCAGCATAAGTTCGCCATGCGATACTGTTTCAAATGTTTCGGTTGACTGTGGTTTGCTTATGGTAAACTGTGACGGCAAAACAGGAATTTTCAATATATCCGCTCTGTTATTTACGCTCAAATATATATCCAAATTCGCACCTCCGACCTAAAAAACTGCAAAGAAAAAAGCCGTCAGGAGTTGACAGCCACAAAAATCACATATTCTCCAACACTTCAACAATTCTTTTTGCCACCTTATTTGCCAAAGTATCATCATCTTCACCGTTTGAATACACAGTAACATTTATCTGGTTTATTATGCTTGGTTTCTCATTTGCAGACACCGGTTTCATATAGTTCTGCAGTGTGTTCCAAAATCTGTCGAGCGGAAGAATTGCCTCTGCTCCGGATTCACCTCCGACCATAGGGAAACCACCGTTCATACCGAACATTGTAGGACGTGTCATAATACCGCCTTTTGCGTACCATTGTATGCCGAGTTTCGGTATCGGTGTATTGATACCGGCAATACTGATAGTTCCCGTCTGCACAATATGTGGAGTTTTAATAATACCTTTTATCCCGTTCCATACATTGCTTATTATACTCTTTATTGAATTAAAGACGCCTGACACCGTGTTTTTGACTGAATTAAACACATTCTGAAATGTTGTTCTTATACTGTCTATTACTGTTTTAATTCCTTCTGTAACATTCGTTACAACCGTCTTTATATTGTCAAAAGCAAGTCCTGCGGATAATGTTATCATATTCCAAATATTTATTATAACATTCTTCGCACCGTCAATTATTAATGTAATACCGCTTATCACATTCTGCACACCGTTTTTTATAGTTTCGGTATTCAATGTAAATATACCGACTATCACTTGGAACACACCGGATATTGTTGTTTTAATGCCTTCAAATATTCCTGCCACCGCCGTTTTTATATTTTCAAAAACAGACTTTATGTTATCAAAGAACATTTGAAAATTCTGCTTTATTCCGCCAATAATATTCGATATTACCGTTTGTATATTTAAGACGGTATCGGATACTTGATTTTTAATGCCGTCAATAACTTTTCCGACAGTTACTTTGACGTCATTTACAATCTCGGAAATTACATTCTTAACCGGAGCAAGTGCTGTACTTACCGAAGTTTTTATTTCTGCAAATTTTTCAGTAATTGCTGTTTTTACCGAAGTAAATTTTTCTGCGATTTTGTTCTTTATTCCGTTTGCGGCATCACCGATTGACGATAACTTTTCTCCGACAGCTTCTTTAATTCCGGTAAACTTCTCACTGATTTTTGTCTTTATTCCGTTAAATGCACTTATGCATTTATCCACTATCGGTTTCAAAGCACCTTCATTATATGAATTTCTCACAAATTCAAAGGCTTTTGAAAAGGCACTGCCAAATACATCTTTTATGCCTGATAATTTTTCTTTGACAGTATTCAGAATAGGAGAAAGTTTTGTTTTTACACTCTCGACAATCTGTCCGAGTTTTCCGCCCGTGAGAGAGTTTATTGCATCATAGCCGGTCTTGTAATATTCTTTTATTGCTGTCATAGTACCGGCTACTGCACCTTTTATTCCTCCGCCGTGTTCCTGATAGGAATTCTTGATGTTATTCAGTTTTGTTGATACCGTATTTTTAATACCGTCCCAAACATTTGCTGCAGTTTCCTTGACTTTGCCCCAAGCATTTGAAACTGTGTCTTTTATACCGTTAAACACATTCTTTATACCGTTCCAGAGATTTTTTGCTGTTTCCTTTACCTTGTCCCAATGTTTAAAGAGCAGAACACCCACCGCAATAACCGCACCGATAGCAATAACAACAAGACCTATCGGTGATGTGACAAACGTCATTATTGCACCGAACACTCCCGTCACCACATTAAGTGCCTGAGTTGCGGCAATTTGAGCGATAGTCGCAGTTGTAAGCGGTGCAAAAGCAGCCGCCTGCGTTCCTGTCATGACAGCAGAAAATGCAATTAGTCCGTTTCTTATCCCCTCGACTACATTTGCAGCCGCAACAGCAATTTTATATGCGGTTACCGCTCCGGCAATTCCGGCAATCACAGGTGAAAGTGTGCTTGCAGCGGATATTACACCCGAAGCAATATTCATCACTGCCACAAGTGAATTGCACAAATTCGGTACTACTACATTTGCAAGTGTCTGAATTAATTCAGTACCGTTTCCGCTGAATGCGTTTACAATGCTGTTCCTGACATTATCAAACGCATTATGAAGTCGTTCTATTGCCGGCTGATTATTTTGAATTGCATTCTTTACAGCGTTAAATACTGTACTTGCAGTATTATAAATTGTCTGAATTGCAGAAAATAATCCGTTTCCTATTGCAACAGTAACATAAGAAATAGCGGGAGTTAATGCACCGAGTCCGTCAGACATAGACTGAAGAACGCCTTTAAACTGTGATGAACCGAGTGCATCAAATATCGCAATTTTCACACCCTCGAACTGCGACTTTAAAAGTGTGAGTTTACCGCTTACCGTGTCATTCATAGTGTCAGCCATTTTTAAAGCCGCACCTTCCGAATTATTTATAGCGTCAGACAATGAGTAAAAATCATCAGGACTTGCATTCACGATTGACAGAAATCCCGAAAGTGCATTTTTTCCGGCAATCATTGTTGCATACTGACCTTTTTGAGCATCGGTAAGTGTTGAGAAGCGTGTCTGAAGTTCGGGAATAAGCACAGATAAAGGTTTCATACTGCCGTCCGTATTTACTGCAGAAATCCCCAAAGCCGACATAGCTGCATCTACTTCTTTTGTAGGTTTTGCAAGCCGTGTCATAACACCTCTCAGAGAAGTACCTGCGTCCGAACCTTTAACTCCGGCATTTGCCATCAGACCGAGTGCTGTGGTGGTATCTTTCATTGAATATCCCATTGCACCCGCAGTTGCCGCAACATTTTTAAAGGACTCGCCGAGCAAAGATACATTTGTATTTGACTTTGACGATGCAACCGCCAAAACATCAGCGAACTCACCGCTGTCACTTGCTTTCAGTCCGAAAGCAGTCAAAGCATCGGTTACAATATCAGATACACCGGCTAATTCCTCACCGCTCGCAGCGGCAAGGTTCATTATTCCCGCAATACCGTCAATCATCTGTGATGAATTCCAGCCAGCCATACCCATATATGACATAGCCTCTGACGCTTCTATTGCAGAAAATTTGGTCTTAGCACCCATTTCCTTCGCTTTCTCGGAAAGTGCGGTCAGTTCTGCACCTGTTGCCCCCGAGATTGCGGATACGTTTGCCATTCCCTGTTCAAACTCTCTGCCGGTATTCACTACATCTTTGCCGAAGTCTATCGCTTGACGTACACCGACAAACGCTCCTACGGCTACTGCCGCCTTAGATGCCAACGAGGTTATAACCCCGCCTACTCCGGAAGACTGATTTCCGAAGTTTTTCATTCCCGATGTTGTACCGTTTAAACTGTTTCTAAGGTTATTGCTCGCATTGACAGCGGACTTCATATTGACGAAAAAATTACCGTTATTAAGGCTTAAAGTTGCACCTATATTACGAGCCAATTTTTACGTCACCCACTCCCCAATAACGCCTTATACTTCTCCGTCTCCTCTTCCACAGCAAGCTCCATACTCGCCTTTAAAAATATTTTTTCAGACAGTGATAACCCTGCAAGCCTGTCCCAGTCAAATCCCTTTTGAAGATAGAAATGAATAAGCTGCAGGTCACCGTCCGTCTGTATTAGTTTTTTACCTGTTCAACTCCGCCCATATATCCGGCAAGTTTCATACACTCAATCGCAATCTGAGGAATTTCACCCGGTTCAAATATGATGTCAACAACATCCATAGGCTCTGTGCAACCAAATGCGTCTTGAACCTCTTTTGATTTGAGGTTCGGTTCTGTGATACATTCATAGCACAAATACTTATCGCCAACGCCTGCGTCCATATCATTTGCATCTCTGCACAATGCTCCGTCCGGCTCTTTGATAGTAATAGTCGCATCAATCGACTTTACATACAAGTCAATAGTCTTTTTCGTCTTCTTGCTTTCAAGCATCTGCTCCTTACGTTTCAAAAGCTCTGCAAGTGTTAATTTTGTATTCTTATTCATTTAGTGTCCCTCTTTCTATATGTTTTAGTGTCCCTTATATACAAGGGTCATCAATCGTATCAAGATACTTAAATCCAACGAAACCACCACTGAACTCGTCCTCTGTGATTTTCCCGTTTTCAAAGGCCTGTAAGGTAAGTTCATCAAGCCAACACGAGGTGAGCTGTACACGTTCAGTGCCACCATTGTCTGGGTCTTCAAGTTTTGATATGAGTGTCAATCTCTCATCAATACCGCTTGCAAGTTTCTCGGCATATGTTTTACCTCTTGAATAGATTTTCTTAATCTTAGCTGACCATGTACCCGATACACCCATCAGCTTTGAATCGTCCCACATCTGACCTGCAAAATTGATTGTTTCTCTGTTGGTTTTTATCTTCGCCTCAAATGATGTAATTTCATAACAAATTGAGTTATTCCACCAAAAATATCCGTGCGTACCCGATATAACTTTACCAACCGCAGGCATTTGTCTTTCAGCCATAATTGTTTACCTCCGTTTCTCTATTCCATATTTATTGAAAAGCTCATGTCCTCAATAGCATCGCAAAATGTCACATTTGCTTTTACAAACACAAAACTGCCTGTTTTTGCTTTTCGGATTTGATCATCGGAATATTCCGATACATCATACTTTTGTGCAAGCCAATCTCTCTGTGCTGTTACATCAATATCTGCTATATTTTCAGCCTCACCATAAAGTACACCAAGTCTTGCAAGGCCATCAAAATATTGATTGATAGCAGCTACAAACATAACCTTGTTATCGTAGCTGTTATTGATGCCGATGTAGTTATTCTCGAATGTTGCACGAATATCGTCACGCATCATATCCATACCCTCAATAATTTTGATTTTTTTCATATCCTCGGTCTTATCACCACTGAGTGTAGCAAGTGAATTTACACCTCTGCCGACCTTGATTTTCTCACCATCGTTTACGAGTATAAATTTACCGCTGTTTATATCCTCATCAGCTGTAAGGCTTTCGGTAATTGACGTAACATCTGCAAGTACTTGATATGTTGCACTTTCGGTCATAGGTAAACCTGCGAGTAAACCTGCAATTCTTACACAAAATTCAGCTGTTGAATAACTGTATGTACCGCATTTAATACCCTCAGTTGTGAAGTTTATAATACCCTCGTGATTGGCCGAGCAGTTTGGAAGTACAGCCTTAAACGATTTTTTTGCTGACCTTTGTGCAATTATCCAATCAGCAATAGTCTGAACATCGTCCTCGGCAATTACCGGAATAGCGAGATAATTCCACTTCTTACCTCTAAGCCTTGCCAATGCATCATCGTAGGTTTCATCAGCACCGATACGCTCTACAAGCACATTTTTAGGCAAGCCTGCAAACGCAAGATTTAAATATCTGCGGTTGGTAGTTGACCAGCTACTTGTCAATCCGTAATCGGTTGCGGTCTGATATTTATAGCTTAGGTTGCCATCGCCCGATTTAGTATCGTCACGCAAGATAAGTGCAACGATACCGTTTTCACTTCGCTTAACAGCGGTTTCAGCCTTCGCCTTAAATTCAATTAAAATTTCAGGTAATCCCATTTTAATTCACTCCCTTTATAATCAAATCTTTAATTTCTTCATATTCCTCTGTATTGTCAACAGCCTGTATGAGTGATATTTCAAAATACACATACAGAACTGTTTTTTCTATTTCAAATTCCATTTCATCAACAGTGATGTGGCGGTCTTGTATATCAAAGGATTTGTACAAGAATATTTGCTTTATTTTGTTAGTCGCATCAATGCAATCCTCAACTGTTTCAAGAGCAGAAATATATTGTATTTCAACCGTAACAGTCATTTCTTCTGTTGCACCACCGCAGGTAAGTAGCTTTGTTCTTGACGGATATACCGTAACAAACACAGCCGGCTTATCAAATCCCTCATCGACTTCGCTCGCCACAACATTAAACCCGTTTCCGGTTAATATTTCTGCAAGCCTTTTTTGTATATCCTTTTCCGTTATCATTTTATGTGTCCCTTTCTAAATTTTAATATCCTCTGTTATATCATCAAATAGTCTTTTAGCACCACTTTCAAATTTTGCCTGTGCTTCTTTCATTGACTTATCAAGCATAAACTTTCCTGCTACTCTGCCACCTGATTTAATGCCACGAGCTGACCTCTGTACACGATTAAGCTTTCTGCCACGCTCTCGTGTTCGACCGCCCGATGCAATCTCATGACCAAGCTCGACAAGGTGTCCATATGGTGCTTGAGATTGAACACGCACCACTCGAACCTTGCCACCCTTATATAGCTTGACCTTTTTAAGTCGCCAAGAGTTGCGTAGCTTTTTAGTTCTAACGGGAGTAAGTGATTTGGTGCGTTTATTAACTGCTTGTCCCT
>OJNH01000908.1_pt1 | contig 25430 bp, 26 predicted proteins | sample 1597361 | NCBI WGS metagenome assembly OJNH01 (sample SAMEA2452136, study PRJEB22498) | human gut metagenome | biome: human feces; feature: human gut; material: feces | place: Australia | collected 2012
CCACTGGTGTAAATTTTCTCTTTTTGACTAGTCCTATTTATATGCTAACATCAAAACAAGATAATTTCTTAAAAGAAGTTGTTAGTTTCTTAAAGAAGCTGTTAGTTTCATGAAAACAAAGAATGTCTCTCCAAAACTAACAACTTCCATTGTTGGTCTTTTTTATGTCCGTTTGCTCGTTTTTCTTAAACTAAGAGCCTCTTTTAGAAAAGTGATTCAGTGAAATGACCACATTTACCTTTAACTAACAACTTCTTTTACAAAACTCATACAGTGATTTGGCACTAAAACGGTTAAACTAAGAATTACGTTTAGAAAACTGATATAGTGAAATGAACGCATTTTCATTAAACTAAGAAACTCCAAAGATTTAAAAGTCTTTTTCGAGTTGTTGTCAGAAGAGATCTTTGTTAAGGATAGAAAACACAGTTGGAGTATGATAGAATGAGGATAGCAAATTTGAATTAGTGAGGTGTGAACATGGGAAAAAAGTCAGCAATCGTACTTGCATTTGTCTTTGTATTCAGTTTTGTAGGGTGTGGGAAACAAGATGTTCTTTCAGAGTATGATACAACTGGAATTAGTTTTATAGCATATAGTGATATTGATTCTGTTTGTGAAAATAATGAGTTGATAGCAGCTGGAAAAAATTTACTAAACTCACAAGCAGATAATTTATTACTTTCGTATGTCATGGATAGCGCTATTGAATTGACTAAAGATGAATTAGGCGTGTATGACCATCTTATTTTCACTAATCCTCTATGGGTCGAAAAATTTTCTGATACAAAACAATTAAAACCAGTGGAATATGACAGCTTAACAAATGAAATGCAGTCATTTTTAGAAGCTCAAATGCCGATACTAACGGTTGATGGTAGTGTATTACCCGATGGCGTAGGACTATATAGATACGATGATGAATTTTGGGCTTTTCCTGTAAACGTAACGCTTGGGGCAGCAGAACCAATCAAAGCAAAAAAACCGTTAATTGTTTTAGTAGAAAATCCGACTGAAGCACTTAATCCAGCCTCTTGTTTATTACCATTGACTTCAAGTGGAAATATATTATTTGATAACGAAGATGAATTACAATCAGCATTTAGTAAAAGTGAATTGAATGATTATGGCGAAATTCAAGATTTACAGTCCATAAAATAAACCTATAGGCTTCTCTAACCTGCCAAAAAGAAAAGAAGTATGTCCAATTTTGGAATCATACCTCTTCTTTTTTTGTCCATGAAACATGTCAGAAAAGAGGGGTTTTGTTCAAATTTCCGTTTTTTCGGAGGAAAAATTTTTTGGTTTCTTACGACTAAAGTATAATCAATGGATTTACTAGCACATTTTAGCTTGTAAATATAGCACTTTTGTCATCAAACGATTGTTTTTTAGTACTTATTCAGACATAAGAGTGTCAAACACAGACAAAATTTCGAGGTACAAACAAAAAAAAGACTCTTTCGAGCCTCTATTGATTGTTTCTAATTATGGTTCCGTATTTTAGTTTACCATCCTCATATACGAATGACCATTGCAGTTGAGTATCGCTAATTGAACCATCTGGTCCTTTACAATAATACGCAAACCATACTTCATCGTCAGTCTTTTGTGTAATATGGTCAAAAAAGAAAGAAACATGTGGTATTCCATCAATTCGATAACGTTCGTAGACTTGACCGTTGTCTTCCCAGAATGGAGTCTCATTATAAACGTTTGTGCTTATATCCATGTAAGGAACAGGGTATCTTTTGGAAAAATACTGATACCATACGTTCTCAATGTCCTGTAAGGAGTGAATCCTTGGATCAATAATTAGCATATTTCCATTATCGTCAGCAGCTTCAAAGAATGTTCCAGCCATATAGCAGTAGTATGTGTGCCAAAAATCATTAAGATGATCATTCGCATATGCAAGAAGTTCCTCATCTGTGTATAAGCTCGATATTCCCGAATCAACAACAGGCTTTGTTTCGGGTTCCTCTGTCAATTCGACTGCTTCCTGTTTTGACTCCTTCTTTTCTTTCTTTTTATGAACCACTTTTTCGTCTTTCTTTTCCTTGTTGTCCGTGTTCGAACATCCTGACAACAGTAAGGTTGCTGATAGAATGGCTATCATAAATCTATTTCTCATATTTTTCATGCCTCTTTTACACAAGTATATCATATTGACCAGTTGAGAATACGGACAAATTTTCGACCTGTGCTTAAAAATGAATGCTTTTTAGTTGGAAGAAATAACCTGTTTTGATGAAATATGTGCTTATAGTTAACTTGAAATAAGGGTTCGGTCAAAGGGTAAAATTGTCACCATTAACGAAAAGTTCATCAAGTCAGTCAGCAAGAAACACTTTGGACAGCTGAAGGGAGCTATCGACATGGTCAATCAGGCAAAGGTTGAAGAAATGGAAGATGAACAGATTCTGATGCTTGCCGAAAGTGACAAGAACAAATACGAGATGCCAGAAACAAACGTTGAGAACTTGGCTTACGAGAGCAAGATGATCAACATCGTGATTGGCAAAGTCCATCAAATCTACACAGATGTAACATCAGACGATATCGCACGATATGTTCGACAAATCTTGGCAGAAGATGAATACCATCGTATGAAGCCAACTGAAGTGGCTAAAGAGGTGGTTGCCATCATCACTGGAAGACCGACTCGTAAAAAGAGAAGGCCTTCATCAAAAGCACCCGTATCCAAGAACATCTGTGATTACATCTCGAATGCATAAAACAAAGAGACTCAATGTTTCTTTGTTTTATTGTGCTTTTACAAACAAACGAAGCAAACTTTGGAAATTCTTAGTTTCATGAAGTTAGAACAAATCTTTTTCGTAAAAGAAACTGTTTCTTTCATATTACGTAAACAAGATATTTTAGTAAAAGAAGTTCTTAGTTTCATAATGAAGAAACAAGATAATTTCTTAAAAGAAGTTGTTAGTTTCTTAAAGAAGCTGTTAGTTTCATGAAAACAAAGAAAAAATTCAAAATTCGAGATATATTTTAGACTAACTTCGCATAATATCTCTTATGTTATATTTATAAAATTGAAAATAGAGCAGATTTTTAAATGAGTCTGCTTATTTTTATATTTATGGAAACCATCATTACAAGTTTTATATCATTATTACTTGAACTAATACATATAGTTGTACATCTTTTTGATGTTTCACGACAAATCATAGAGTTTTATTAATTTCCATAATACCGCATCCTCTGATTTGAATCGAGACGTACAGTTGTCCATCTTTTTGATTTTCACGGCAAATCACAGAGCCTACTAATCACGTGTTCTAACATAATATAAAGATCCTAATGCGACTTCTATAATAATATATGGGACAGCCATTAAATAAGCGGAATACGGATGTAGATCATCAGCAGCATACTGCATATCATTGATTTTTAGTTTGCCAGATTTGATTTCTTCAATCTTCGTTTTATACATATGAACACGATACGGACAAACTACAGCTAATACAATCATGATTAATAATAGAATGCGTCCTGGCTTTTTAAAGAAATTCATATGTATCACTCCTAAAATATTTTTATTAGTAAATCACAAGCCATTTTGTGAAACACTTCACAAATATTTTTTTAATTCTTCTAAACTATTCAACGCATCACGTCTACCTATATCATAAATTTCTTGTAGATGATTTGGATCCTTTTCAATCATCGCACACGCAATTGGTTTAGAGGGTCGAATCACAAATATCTGTCCTTCCCTTTCAAGTTTATCGATTTTATCTAATGTTTCATTATATACAATATGTCTATTTTTTAAATCGTGTTGTAGATTTGGATATTCCTTAAACGCCTTCTTTATAAGATTTATATATTTCATTGGCTTTTTTTGATAAGTATGATCTCTTGTCAAAACTACAACTGTCTTCTTTGTTCTTTCCAACATCCAATCCACTGGAATCGAATCTGAGACACCACCATCTAATAATTCATATCCATCTAATTTAACAGGCTTTGAAACAATAGGAATCGATGACGATGCACGAATCCACTCAATATCTAGAGCATCTCCATTTTTGATTTCATGATATACAGGTTTTCCCGTATGAATATCTGTACATACAACGGTAAAACGCAATGGATTCTCTTTAAATACCTTTGTATCAAAAGGATCCAATATCGTAGGCACGACCCCATACGCAAACTCTTTATTATAAAGATCTCCCGTTTTAATAAAACTCCTTAATCCTGAATATCTTGGATCTCTACAAAAACGCTTGTTGTAGCGCAAAGCTCTTCCAATCTGTTTAGATTTGATGTTGCAGCCAAAGGCAGCACCTGCAGAAACTCCAACAACCTGGTTAAAATCAATGTGATTTTCCATAAATACATCGATTACACCACAAGTATACATACCTCGAAAGCCTCCGCCTTCAAGAACTAATCCTTTTTCTTCTAACATATACATCACCACAAAGATTATAAACAATGTGAACCAAAAAGAAAAGGACTTATTCAAGTCCAATCTTAAATGTGTTTGATTTTCCAAATGCTTTCGAATTCATATGAACCACAAAAGGTTTCGTACTCTTATCCGTAAAATCAGGAGCTGCCTTTTCAAAATGGAATTCAATTTCTGTATTTACAGTTTGTTTTTTATCCAAGAAATACAATACATACCCAGTTACATCCGCTTTAAAACTTTGTGTTTTAGGCGCCATACCATTCGTTGTAAAATCATGACTTTTGATTTCATCCATATTTGCGAAATCATACTTGTTACTAAGATCGACACCTTCTAAAGTAGCACTCGGCGTTAAATATGGAACAATGATACGAGAATCCGTTTTATTCTTATAAGTAATCTTAATATTTTTTAATACTGTTTCCCCATTTTCATATACATAACTTGCCTTAGATGCATCTACACCAATCTGAAGTGTATCATCCTCAAAGAAAGTATATTTTGTATCCTTTGAATCCTTTACATTTTTATCACTAGCCTTACGAATATCAAAGGCTTTAAAAGGCAAGAACTGTTTCTTGTTGTTAAAAGAAAGACCCAAGTTTTTTTGATCATTGTTTGGAAATCCAATATATCCATAAATATACGTGTTTTGTCCCTTATTGATGATATAAGAAGGCGTAGACTGATATTTATCAATGACACTAATATCTTTTTCATTGTCATCTGTTACGGTATAAATTAAATTCTTTGTGTCATACGGCTTTTTACCCTTATTTTCAACACTTGCCAAATAATAGTAGTACGTCGAATTATCTGTATCATTTGTGATAGTTAAAACATCCAACAATTGACAAGAAACATTCTTCTTTAATTCCACATTGTTTTCTGGTTTAGAACAACCAAATAAAGATAAAGATAAAACACATACACACAGCATAGATACTATTTTTTTCATGTTATTCTCCTATGGATTGCAGTTTTTACAAGGCGAATACCCCTGAGCGATTAGTACATCTCTAGACTCACTTGACTCCAACTTATTTACATCATTCATCAAACGAATGCTTGCACAAGTTGGCTTATGAAACTTATGTGTTTTTACATTTAAAACATAAGTAGAAGTATCCTCTGTAACTTTATATTCCTTTATAATATTGTCATTTGAGCGACTTGAATCGCCCGTTTTATAATCAATTGTGATACCAGGCTGCACGTTATAACAAAATACATTAAACGATACACCTTGGCCTTTATCTTCTACAGAATACGCCTCAATCTGTACACCATCCGCAATCAAATTATCACCATCATAAATAGGTGTAACCCGATATAAAACATGATGATTTGTCTTTTTTATGTAGTCAGATACTTCATTTTCAAACGGAAGCATACCCTCTACATTTAAATAGCGCGTACCCGTCATTAAGCTTTTACGATTCGCATTCTCACCCGTTAATTGATATCCAATCAAATGACAACGATTATATAAATACTTCCCATCAATTCCCTTATAACGTACTGTATGCCACCCTGCTGGCTTTACAGAACCAATACTTTCTCGCTTTTTTGTTGGCATTAGATCCTTCGACACATTCGCATACGCAACCTGTGGCCGATCTAAAGAATCTAGATTCGAGTACGATTCAAAACTTTTTGTGTTCATATCCTTCGAACTGAATACAGGCTCATTATCATGTATCTCTACATACGGATTGCCACTATATTCAGGTATCTCATCAATCTCATAAGCCGATATAGGCGTGATCAATGTCGATAGAACAATGAACATTGATATAATAAATTTTCTCATACGATTCCTCATATATTTGACATATATAATGTCAACATAACTTATATACTAAAACCATGAAAGGAGTGAGTGATAAAAAACATAGTACTTCATTATCGTTCGAGTCAAAAAATATAATAAACCCCTTATGTACTATGTTTTTAGATGTCTTATGACATCTTTTTTTATATCTCTAATTTCTTAAATACAGCCTCACGAGCCATCTTTTCAAACTTATCTTCCAATGGCTTTAAATCACTATATTTAAAATCCGGATTTCTTTTTTGTAGTGCTTTTGAAATCACAAAATCAGCCACCTCAGGATTTTTTGGAAGTAAAGGACCATGCAAATAGGTGCCTAGAATCTTTCCGTCATAGAATCCTTCATAACCGGCATTAAAGCTGTTTCCACAACCCTTCACAACTTTTCCTAAAGGATGCGTTACATTTAATGTTTGACCCCCATGATTTTCAAAACCAACGATACGCGTTTTTAAACCATCTAAATCCGCATCAATCACAACATTTCCAATACAACGACTACCAGCTTTTCCCGTATCCGTATAATAATCATAGAACTGTAAACCAGAAATCTTCTCATTGTTGGCCGCAATATAATATTGACCAAACAATTGATAACCACCACAAATCAATAGCACAAAGCTCTTTTCATCCATGGCCTTCTTTATATTTTCTTTACGCGATAATAAATCTGGAATTAAACTAATTTGTTCCTTATCTGCACCACCACCTAAGAAAATCAAATCATATTCACTTAAATCTTTTTCTTCACCAATACCACAAGTATCCAGTTCAAAAGGAATACCTCGATCTAAACAACGCTTCTTTAGAACCATCATATTTCCCTTATCCCCATACAGATCCATGATATCATGATACATCCAAACTACTTTCATAGACCCATCTCCTTCTTGATCGCATTACGCGTAGGAAGTAATGCTGTATATGTCGCAATCGCATATGTCGTACGCTTTGTAGCTAATGCAGCTTTTACGGCAATGTCCAAAGTATCGACAACACTTAAAGGACCTTTATAGCCACCATAATAGATTCTTAAAGCCATATCATTTGCGCGAAGACCCGTACAAATAATTTCCTTTGTGCTATCCTTCATAATCTTTTCAAAGAAAGTATCGTAGATCCAACTCACATCTGTACCATCCTGCTCACGATCATTCAATACGATCACAATTGTCTTATCCGAATCATCTTTTTCAATGACCTTCATAACTTCATTGGCTCCTGTAGGATTTTTAACCAAGTTTAAAATACAAGTCTGTTCCTTTGATATGAATGTTTCGTTTCTTCCCGCAGGCTGAGGCGCATGACTAAATACAGACTTAACACAATCTTGTGAAATACCATAATTTTTTGCGACATTCAATACAACGGCACAATTGTACATAGAATACATTCCTTCATATGGAGATTTATAATGTATTCCATCACTCGAAAATGTTTCTTTATCCAAATCAATATCTTTTAAACAAATGTCCATTTCCGGCGTTTGAAAATCACACTTTGAACAATGAAATTTACCAATATGTGAATATTGATAATAACTGTATTCAAGTCTTGCCCCACACTTAGGACAAAATTTTCCTTCACTTGCCTCTTTTGTCGTTTTAACCGAATACTTGTTCTCATCCATTCCAAAATAAGAGAATGAAGCGTTTTTCGCTACTAAATTGAGTCGTACAACATTGGGATCATTCGCATTTAAAATCAATCGACCCCTATATGCAGGCAATACCTTTTCAATTGAATCAATCAACTGTTCCATTTCACGAGCACGATCTAATTGATCACGAAAGAAATTATTGACCACAAAATCTGTAACCGGAATAAATGGAAGAATATGTCTCACATTTAATTCATCACATTCTAGCACAACCGCATTGGCTTTGATTTCACCATTTAGTTTTGCGTGAGTCAACAACGTAGTAACTATACCTGCCTTTAAGTTATCTCCCTTACGATTGGAAATCACGTTATATCCAGCCTTTTCAAATAAGTCTGTAATCATATTGGCCGTACTCGTTTTTCCATTTGTACCCGTAACCAAAATGACAGGACCATTAAATTTTAATTTCGATAATATATTCGCATCGACTTTACAGCCAATCGACCCAGGCATCGATCCACCCCTACCAATTAGGTGTAGCCCCCAGGCACTAAGCTTTGTAGATAATATAGATAAAGTTTTCATAACTACTCCTTTTCCATACTATCTTATTATACAACAATTGAAGTTGAATTTAAAAATTGAAACACATATAATATTGATGTTAGGAAAAAACTAACTAGAATAGGTGGAACAAATGAACGAATATTACCAATCTCCTCTTTCACAGAGATATGCATCTAAGGAAATGCAGGCATTATTTTCAAACGACAAAAAATTTACGACATGGAGAAGACTTTGGATTGCTCTTGCGGAGTCAGAAAAAGAACTTGGATTAGACATTACCGAAGAACAAATCGAAGAATTGAAAGCACACGCTTTAGATATCAACTACGATGTCGCAAAAGCCAGAGAAAAAGAAGTACGTCATGATGTTATGTCACACGTATATGCGTATGGAGTACAATGTCCAAAAGCTAAGGGAATCATTCACTTAGGAGCTACTAGCTGCTACGTTGGTGATAATACAGATTTAATTATCATGCACGAAGCTTTAGAGCTTGTACAAAAGAAAATCGTCAATGTATTAGAAAAATTAGAAGAATTCGCATTAAAATACAAAGACATGCCATGTCTTGCGTTTACTCACTTCCAACCAGCTCAGCCAACAACTGTAGGTAAAAGAGCTAGCTTGTGGGCACAAGACTTATATATGGACTACATTGAAATCCAGCATTTATTAGACAATAAAAAATTATTAGGATGCAAAGGTACAACAGGTACACAGGCAAGCTTTATGGAATTGTTTGAAGGAGATACAGACAAAGTTAAAGCTTTAGATAAAAAGATTTGTGAAAAATTAGGTTACGACCAATATTTCGCAGTCAGCGGACAAACATATACTCGTAAATATGATACGCAAGTATTACAAGTTTTAGTTCAAATTGCACAAAGTGCACACAAATTCAGTAATGATATTCGTTTATTACAACATATGAAAGAAATCGAAGAACCATTTGAAAAATCACAAATCGGTTCTAGCGCAATGGCCTACAAACGTAACCCAATGCGTTCAGAAAGAATGGCAGCACTAGCTAACTACATCATTGCCGATTCCATCAACCCTGCAATTACGGCAAGTACACAATGGTTTGAAAGAACATTGGATGATTCCGCAAACAAACGTATTTCGATTGCCGAAGCCTTCTTAGCAACGGATGGATTATTAGATCTTTACTTAAATGTAAGCGATGGTTTAGTTGTATATCCAAAAGTTGTAGAAGCTAACTTATTAAAAGAACTACCATTCATGGCTACAGAAAATATTATGATGGACGCTGTTAAAGCTGGTGGAGACCGCCAAGAATTACACGAATTGATTCGTCAACACTCAATGGCAGCGGGTCGTGTTGTTAAAGAAGAAGGTAAACCAAACGATTTAATTGACCGTATTGCACAAGATCCAAAATTTGGCATGACAAAAGAACAAATTCTTTCCATCATGAAACCAGAAAACTTCGTTGGACGTTCTGTTCAACAAACAGAAGAATTCTTTAAAGACTTCATTGATCCAATTCTAGCTAAAGAAAAAGATGCATTAGGAATGCATGCCGCAATTAACGTATAAAAAATGAGAGCTCAACTTGAGCTCTTTTTTAATACAAATTTGGAATTGGATTCTTTTTATTTTTCTTCATGATTTCTTTATAGTTTGGCATCCAAGTACATAGTAAATCATAGAATTCTTTTGAATGGTTCAAATGATACAAATGTGCTAATTCATGAAGAATGATCGCATCCACAAATTCTAAAGGCATAAATATAAGATTTACATTGAAACAAATCTTACGTTTACTTGGTGTACAGCTGCCCCACTTACTTTTATAAAAGCCATATTGTAAAGAAATATCCTGTATGTGTAATTGTTCGCAAAAGAATTCAAAGCGAAGATCAATATACTTTTTGGCATTCTGCTTCAAAAATAGTTGAATCAACTTTGTATCTGGATACAAATATAAATCATAATCTTCAACATAACACTTTCGTTGATCAATATAATGTAATCTATATGCATTCCCCAATAAAGGAATCTTGTCATTTTCTTTTGAAACAGTATACTTGCTTAATTGATTTTGGATCCAAGTTTCTTGTTCTTTGACAAAATCATCAATTTCCCTTTTAGAAACATAGAAAGGAGCGCTCACCTGAACGACTCCTTTGACTACACGTATTTTTATTTTTTTACAATTGGATTTTCGATGAAGTACATACTCCATTAGGCAATATCTTCTAAGACTTCTGTCGCAATATCACTTACATACGCATCTACTTTTTCTTGTTGTTCCTTAGAATATGCATCATATTCATTGATATCACGAATTAAATCCAACATAGGAAGTGTTCCATATAATTTTGTACAAGTTGAATTACACAATGTTTCCACATCTTCCTTCTTGTAGAATTCAATTCTTTCATGACAATTTGGACATTCCAAATATGCCATATTTTCAATGATACCAAGAACTTTGACTTCCATCTTCTCACACATGTGACAAGCTTTTTCTACAATCATACTTACCATTGGCTGAGGTGTAGATACCATCACAACACCTTGTACTGGAATGGACTGCATAATTGTTAGGGCAACATCACCAGTTCCAGGAGGCATATCAATCAATAAGACATCCAAATCACCCCAAACAACATCTGTATAGAATTGTTTAACAACCCCACCAATGACGGGACCACGCCAGATAACTGGATCAGATTCAGATTGTACCAAGAAGTTTAAAGACATCACTTTAATACCTTCTTTGGATTCAATTGGAATCAATTGCTGCTTTTCATTTCCATACGCATGCTGGTTTGTCAAAGCTAAAAGTCTAGGAATACTAGGACCTGTAATATCGGCATCCATAATACCTACTTTTAAACCTTTTTTAGCCATTGCCTTAGCCAACATGACTGTAACTGTGGATTTGCCAACACCACCTTTACCAGACATTACAGTGATAATATTTTTGATGTGGTTATCTGGATTCGATTGAATTCCACATGTTTCACTGTTCTTACCACATTTTCCTTGAGAAGGACAACCTTCACATGACATATACTACTCCTCCTTTGGTTTTTCTATTTTTTGAAAACAACGATCATATACACTTGTTAAACGCTGATCTTGAATATGTGTATAGATCTGCGTCGTTTGAATGTTTGAATGTCCCAACAACTCCTGCACGATTCTAAGATCCGCATCCCCATCTAAAAGATGTGTCGCAAACGAATGTCTGAAACTATGTGCTGAGATTTTAGAGTTCAAATTTAATTCATTCACTTTATTTTTGATCATTAAATGCACATATTGCCGAGTACAACGACGGCCTAAACGATTCACAAAAAAATACGAAACATTCTTTACATCCCAAACACTACGAATGGAATCTAAATAATATTTCATCTGTGAAATACAATACGAAGATATCGGAATCACACGTTCCTTGTCCCCTTTACCTTTGACCTTTAAGATACCTTCCGCCAAATGTACATCATTCAATTTTAACTCACAAAGCTCACTTACACGCAAACCACAAGAATATAATACAACTAATATCGTTTTATTATATTGGTCGATCTGATTGTCTTGAAAAGATGAAAAAACTTTTTTTACCTCATCCACCGACAAATAGACAGGCAGATGTTTAGATGATTTCATCCCATGAATTAATAAAGACACATCTTTGATTTCAGGATGCGCAATCGATATCTGCAAATGAAAAGAATGAATACTCGCAATCATACGATTGACACTCGAGGCAATGTGATCTTCGGCATAGACATCCAAAAAGTCTTCGATATCCAAAACTGAAATGTTTTCGCACAACAAAATATTTCTTTTACCTAAGAAATTTAAATACACCTCAATATCATGAAGATACGATTGTTGCGTTTTCTTTGATTTTCTTTGTAGAACATTCAAATATAAGCGATAATCCTCTAATGCATCTTTTAATTCCATAAAAATATTATAACACAAATCAAATATAAATTGGTTCTAATACCATCATGTCACAACTTGATTCTTTAACTGCTTCAATTAATACCGATTTTACTTGGTTGTCACGATGATCATATGCGAACTGCAAGTTACGAATACTAAAGTGATTCGCATACAAAACTTTATTGATCTCATTTAAACGATTCGGACGATGCACCATATAAAAGCGCCCATAACTCTTCAATAATCGATTCGCATGGAAGACCAATTGTTCCAAAGTCAAATTCTCTTCCATTCTCCCTAAATGACGAAAATTCAATTGTTCCGGTAGCTGATTGGCATCCATTTTAAAGTATGGCGGATTGGAAACAATCACATCAAACAAATCATCTTCATACCTTTGTATTGGCTGATTGACAATTTTTACAGGATGCTTGATAAACATATCCGCATTCTTTTGAGCAACCTTACTAGTCTGTTCTAATATTTCAACACCCACAAGTTCTTTGACATTAAACTGATCAAAATAAACGAGTAAAGCCGCATTATTGGTACCAATATCTAAAATGCGCTCCTGCTTTTTTAAATGCACAAATTTAGCTAAAAGTTTTGTATCCGTATTAAAACGAAAATGCTCTTTATCTTGATATAACTTCAAGTTTTCATCCATAAAATAATCTAAAGTTAAACTCAACTGGCATCCTCCTTCTTCAATAAATCACTCGCCTTTATAAAACATTTACTATCCATTTTTTCATTCAGACGATTCAATATAAAATCCGTATTTTCTTGTGGAGTTTCAAATAAATCAATCTGTTCTACAATCTGTTTGGCATCTTTTAAAGACCCAATATGTACACCAATATAGCGATAGCCAATGGGTTCAAAATATTCTTCTAACAATTGCCTGCAAGCCCCAAAAATCATAGGATACGTATTCGCATACTGACTTAGATTCATACTGTGACACACATTATGAAACGCTGTATCTCGTAAAGTTAACGTAACAAGTTTTCCTTTTTGGTTTTCTTGCTGCATCTTATGCGTTAGTTCTCGAACGATATTTTCAAGACAACTATTCACTTCATCAATTGAATATAGATCATTGTAATATGTTCTAGAAATCGAAATACTCTTTTGTGTAGTTGAATAACATAGAGTCGCACTCGAATTCCCTCTTGCCTTTTGAATCAAAGAATAAGACGATTTTCCTAGTCTATGAATGATCTTTTGTTCATTCTTTTCATCCGCAAAATCACCAATTGTATAAATACCCATTTCATTTAAAATAGGCACGCTTTTTTTACCAATGCCATTCATTTCATGGATCTTTAAAGGCCATAGTTTTGTTGAAAGCTCTGACTTTCTTAAAACCGTGATTCCTTTGGGCTTACGCATGTCACTCGCCATTTTCGCAAGAAAACGATTGGGCGCAACACCAATCGAACAATTCAAATGACACTTTTCATAAACACCATTTTGAATTTCAAACACAAGATCCAAAGGCCTTTTATAACGCTTAATAATATCCGTTACATCCATGTAACACTCATCTATACTCGCCGGTTCAATTTGATGGGTAAATGTTTTTAAATACGCAAAAAACTGAGCTGACATGGAACGATAGTAGCCATAATCGCCTTGGATCAATACTAAATCTGGACATAGACGCAAAGCCTCATAAACAGGCATCGCACTATGCACACCATATTTTCTGGCTTCATAGTTTGCAGTTGAAATCACGCCTCGCTTTGAAGTGGAACCTACCGCAACTGGAAACTCTTTTAAATCCGGATTCTTTATTTCTTCACAACTTGCAAAAAAGGCATTTAAATCAATATGTAATATGACTCTAGCCATGAATCTTCACCCATAGATCTTGCATCGATTCTTTCGCTTTTTGACTCGCTTCACCACTCGTCATTATAGCTAATTCTTGAATCGTTTTGTCTTGATCAAGTTCTTGTACACTTGTGATGGTTTCACTTGCAGATGCTTTTTTATTGACCAAATAATGCGTATTGGCATAGACGGCAACACTTGCCAAGTGGGTAATACATAAAACTTGGTAAGTGTTGGATAAAGCCTTCATCTTAGCACCCATAGCTAAGGCAACTTTTCCACTCACACCCGTGTCAATTTCATCAAAGATGATGGTTTCGATGCCGTTCGTTGCTTGGAACACCACTTTTAATGCCAACATCAATCTTGAAAGTTCTCCTCCAGATGCAGAAGCACTTAAACTTGAAAAATCCTGTCCTGGATTCATAGAAACTAGAAATTCAATGTTATCAATTCCATTGCTTGAAGGTTTCTTTTCCATACAAGAAATCATAAAGCGAGCATTTCCTAACATCAAGTCTTTACAATGTTCCATTACTTTTGATTCGAGTTGAGAAAAGACTTCTTTTCTTTTTAATGACAATGCATTTGCCAACTTCATATACGCCGTAAACGATTCTTCTTTTTCTTTCTCTAATTTATCAAACACATCCTGACGATGAATTATTCGATCGATCTTATCTGTGATACTCTTTTTAGACTCCATTAAACTCGTATATGAACCACCATATTTACGATATAATTTCTTGATCAAATATTGACGACTTTGCAGACTATCCAAATCTAAAGAATCATTAGAATGTGTATCACGCATATGCTTTAATTCTTCATCCACACTTTGTAAAGAATAATATAAATTTTTAAATGATTCTTCATAGTCATTTAAGATGGGTGATTTTGAAGCTTGTTTATATAAAGTATATAAAGAATCTAACGCTCCATTTTCTTTATCAATTTCATATAGACAAGACGAAAGATCCTCTGAATTTTTATACCAGCTGGTTGCCGCGTGAATCTGATCATTTAATGCATCCAATTCATCTTCTTGAATATTCGCATTCTCAATTTCATCCAGCTGTGCCGTTAAAAATTCCAATTCGGCATCCGAAAATTCTTCGTTTTTTAATGTTTCTAATTCATGTAAGACATTTGAATACTTCACATACGCTTCCTTTACAGAAGCTTTTAAACCCATAGTCTTCGCATAACTATCCAACAATTCCATTTGAACAGATGTGTCCATTAAACGATACGTATCCATTTGCGAATGAATATCGACCAATAGATTGACAATCTTACGCACAAAAGATAGTGTCGTGATCTGTTGATTGATGCGTACGGTACTCTTATTATTATTTAAAATCGTACGCGAAATAATCACTTGATCATCAACCTCAAAGCCATTCTCTTCTAAGATCGCATTGACTCTATCATTCGATGTTAAAACCATCGATAAGATTGCCTTGTCTTTTCCATTACGAATCACATTCGATTTAATACGATTCCCACTCAAATAGCCAATCGCATCAATTAATAATGATTTACCAGCACCTGTTTCTCCGGTAATCACACTCATTCCATCTGTAAAGTCTATGATACAAGATTTGAATAATACATAATCTTTTACTGACAATTGTTCAATCACAAAACCACCTCAAGTCTACTTACTATTTTAACTTAAATCCAAATGAAAATAAACGATTATAATCCATGTGAACGAGAAAACAAAAAAATAAGAATATCTTCACATTAAGATATTCTTAAATCTTTGGCATACACCATATACTCCTGATTGCCACTTCTTCCTTCTAGAATGCTTGGCATCGCTTCAACACTTCCATAATATTGAAATAGAAAAGATTTTACATCTTCAACAATCTGTAAGGCAAGCTTAGAATTCTTTAGAACGCCATGCTTATTCAAAGCAGTAGGACCACACTCAAATTGTGGTTTTACAAGTATCGCAATATGGCGAATGGATAAAACACGTAATACATGTTCCAATATGGTCTTACAAGATATAAAACTAACATCCATACACATAAAATCAATCGATTCATCAAACCATTCTGGTACAATTTCACGAGCGTTGTGCCCTTCCATTTTGATTACACGACAATCTTGATCTAATTCTTTGGCAAGTTGAAGATGACCTACATCTAAGGCATATACTTTTTTAGCTCCATATCGAAGACATACATCCGTAAATCCACCTGTACTCGCACCAATATCTAATACAACCTGATTTTGAATATTCACATTGTACTTATCTAAACAACCCTTTAGTTTAAAGGCACCACGAGAAACAAATTCATCCTCAGTATGTGTTACGACAATATCATCTTCATCGCCAACTAAAAAACTAGCCTTTGTGATGACTTTTCCATTGACACTGATTTTACCTTCTTTAATCATATCCTGTGCTTTTGCACGAGACGATATCTGATTGAGTAAAGCTTTATCTAAACGAATCTTATCCATGTTTTTCTAATTCCTCAAATAAACATTCTGTGCTAATACCTTCTTGAATACGTAAAGATCGAATCGAACCATGACATACATAGTGATCGCCAATACCTAATACATGAATTTTTTCATCCAATGTATTCATATATTCTAAAATAGCACTCGATAAGCCGCCCTTCTTAATATCCGTTTCATAAACCGTAATAGGAAGATTTAATTTTAATAAATCTTTCATCATAACTTCATCAATCGGTTTAAAGAAACGTGCATTGACAACAAGTAAGCCAATCTGATTTTCTCTTGCCTTATTGATCACATGATCCACATCCGGTCCATATGTGATCACAATTTGCGTTGGTGTTCCAACCACAAATTTTTCCCAAGTACCAATTGGAATCAATGAATACGACTTGTTTTTTGCGTATCTCACATTTCCTCTAGGATAACGTACACAAAATGGTTTCTTAGAGGCAAAGGCCGTATAAATCATATTCTGTGCTTCTTTGGCATCTTTTGGCTGAGATAAGACAAGATTTGGAATACTTCTAAGCATCGCAATATCAAACACACCTTGATGCGTTTCACCATCATCTCCAACTAAGCCACAACGATCAATTCCAAGCACAACAGGTACATGCATTCTTGCCATGTCGTGGTTGACTTGATCATAAGCTCTTTGAAGGAAAGACGAATAAATACTCACAAATGGTTTTAGTCCACCTAAAGCCATAGCACAAGCCATTGTAACGGCATGCTGCTCTGCTATTCCACAATCAAAAAAACGATCTGGATAACGTTTTTGAAATTCTAATAATTTACTACCCTGCGCCATAGCGGGTGTGATTGCGACAATACTCTTATCTTTTTCCGCCAGATCCATAACCGTATTTGAGATCACTTGTGACCAGGAAATTTCATTAGGTGGAAGTAAACTCAAAGATTTTCCCGTTACGACATCAAACGGACTGACTCCATGCCACTTACCTACTTTATCTTGTTCCGCAAATTTAAAGCCTTTTCCTTTTTGCGTTAGGACATGTACAACAATGGGGCCATCATGTTCTTTGGCAGCCTGAAAAACTTTGATCAAACCAGCAATATCATGGCCATCGACAGGTCCCATATAATCTAAGTTAAACTCTTTAAATAATGGAGCATCGATCACTTCATCTTTGATCTTATCACGGAAATGTGACAATGTATTCAATACGTTAGTTCCTAATTTATTGGATTTTAAGTTGTTTTTTACATCATGTTTTAAATCGATATATAAGTGAGAAGCACGAATATCTGTAATTCGTTTTTCAACACCACTATAATTTTTAGAAATCGACATATTATTATCATTAAAGATGATGACCATCTTCTTTTGTTTTGAACCAATATCATTTAAAGCCTCTAGTGCCATACCGCCCGTTAATGAGCCGTCTCCAATTACAGCAACAACTTGATAATCATCATGCATTAAATCACGTGCAATCGCATAGCCCAATGCGGCAGATAAAGAAGTAGAAGAGTGTCCTGCTTCCCAACAGTCATACTTACTTTCACTTCGCTTTTGATATCCTGAAAGCCCACCCTTTTTACGTAATGTCGCAAATTGAGTGGATCTTCCTGTTAATATTTTATGTGTGTAACATTGGTGACCTACATCAAAAATCATTTTATCTTTTGGTGAATCAAAGACATAGTGCATCGCAACTGTGACTTCGACAATCCCAAGATTACTCGATAAATGTCCACCTGTTTTCGAAATCGACTCGATTAAAAAGGTTCGAATATCGCTGCACAATTGTGTAAGCTCATCAATTGACATATCTTTGATTTGACTAGGTGACTCAATGTCATACACTTGACTAATCTTTCTCATTTTATAACCCTCGTTAAAAAAACTAGTCCGCTAAAGACTAGTTTTAGCTATTATTAATATACCCCTTTTTTCAAAGAAATTCCATATATTAATATGTACGCTTTAATAAAGTATCCAATACTTTTGTCAGCGAAGTCACATCACAACTCACAAAACCTAGTTCTTTACGAATCGTTTCATCATAGCTAGCAACCATATCTTTAGCACCTTGAAGCCCTAATAAAGATACAGCTGTGACTTTATGATTATCTTCATCACTCAATGACTTTCCAACCACTTCTTCACTACCCGTAACATCCAAAATATCATCCTGCATTTGGAATTCAAGGCCTAACACAAGACCAATCTTACGGAAGTGTTCCACATCATCGAATTTATTTGCTAAGATACATCCACAAACCAATGGTAATGTTAATAATTTGCTAGTCTTGTAGTGATCAATTTCCTGTAAAAGTGCAAGTGTTGGATTTGGATCATTTTCAGACTGTAAATCTAAAGTTTGTCCATAAATCATGCCATCAATCCCGGCATACCAAGAAAGAGCCTTTACTAAAGCTACTTTTTGTTCAGCACTACATTCACTATCCAATGCAACTTCAAATGCCTTCGTCAATAGTCCATCGCCCGCAAGAATGGCAGTTGCCTCATCATAAGCTTTATGACAACTTGGTTTACCACGACGTAAATCATCATTATCCATAGCTGGAAGATCATCATGAACCAATGAATATGTATGAATCATTTCAATGGCACAAGCACATGGATATCCAATTCTTGCATCCATTCCATAGCCTTCTAGAACGGAAAACAACAAAGTAGGACGCACACGCTTACCGCCATTCATCAATGAATAGGCCATCGCATCTTTTGTACGACTATCATCATTTTCATGTACTCGCATCAATAAATAATCTTCGAATTCTTTATTCACCATCATCTTGATTCACCTCCATCAACTGATCCATTTTTGTTTCAAATTTTTTTAATTGTTTTTCGCATTGCGCACTCAATTTCAAGCCTTCCTCAAATAATGACATGGCCTCTTCAAGCTCCAATTCATTATTATTTAACAAAGCCACGATTTCATCCAATCGTTTCATCGCCTCTTGAAATTTCATTTGTTTAGCGGCCATTTTATTCCTCCTTAGTGGATACAACACATGAAGTGATCACACCATCATTTACTCTTGTCACCATTATATCATCCCTTGCGACATCTTTGACATGCTTAATAACTTTATCTTCAATCTTTGAGATACTATAACCACGAGAAAGTACCTTTAAAGGTGAATAGGCATCCAATAAAGCACAATTTTTTTGTAAAGAATGTCTAGAATTTTGTAGTAAAACTTGCATATTCGATCTTAGTTTTTCAGGCACCATAGAAAGTTTATTTTCTTGTACCTTTACTATATTCATCATACGCAAATGCATCTGTTGTGTATAATTCTTGATGACATTTTTCTTTTGCAGCTCTAGCTCTAGTGCATGTTCAATTTGTGTATTGTAGCCATCTAGTTTTAATTGTTTTTCTATAATAAAAGATTTTGGATCCTTTAAATACGGATGATTCTTATACGAATCCAGTTTTAACTTGTTGTGATTTAAAATCATAGACATGTTTTGCCTCAACAATTCTCTATCCTTCAAAATTTGAGTCATCACTTCATATTGATCCAAAGTCACCCATTGTGCAGCTGCTGTAGGGGTTACACTTCGATGATCACAGACAAGATCACATAATGTTGTATCCACTTCATGACCTACACCACTGACAATATATGTATTTAAACTGTAAATCGTCTTTACAAGCTGGACATCATTAAAACAGAACAAATCTTCAAAGCTTCCTCCACCACGAACAATCAATAAGGCATCATGATTATGTGTATCAGCTTCTTTCAAGGATTGAATCAAACTTTTAGGTGCAAAACTACCTTGCACTAAACTAGGATACAAAGTGACCTTCATCATCGGCCAACGCCTTTGAATGGTTGATAATACATCTTGTAAGGCAGCAGCCTGTGCTCCAGTTACAACACCAATATTTTCAATATAGTCAGGTTTAGCCTTTTTATGACTTTCATCAAAATAGCCAGCCCTTAAAAGATCTTGTTTTCTTTTTTCAAATTCAAGATATAAATCACCTAAACCATCTTGCTTCATTTGACGAATCACAAGCTGAAGACTGCCCCTTTGTTCATATACATTAATGCTTCCTGAAACTAAAACGCGCATGCCTTCTTCTACATTGAAGTTTAAACGTGATACATAACTTGAAAACATAACACAACTCATTTCTCCACTTTTATCTTTCAAAGAAAAATAATAATGTCCCGATCTGTGTTTTGTCAGGTTGCTGATTTCACCCTGAATCCAAATGCCATCCAGATTCATGGTTTGTGTTAAAACATTTTTAATGCGAGCAATAACACTAGAAATACTTACAACCATTTCGTTTCTCATAGCTGGTCAAGAACTCCATTTAATAATTTATAAGAATTATCATCGCAATACTTTTTAGCCAAAGTAATCGCTTCGTTGATTACAACAGCTTTCGGTGTATCGTTTGCCAAAATTTCCTGGAAAGAAATTAAAAGAATGGCTTGTTCTAACATACTTAAACGATCAAAATCCCAGTCATCACGTAATAATTCATTGATTTTTTGTTCAAAAGCTTCTTTGTTTTCAACAGTTCCCATTGTTAAACTATATAAATATCCATCAATGTCATTTGAACCTTTCATTACATCAAATACACATTTACGAATATCCTTTCCTAATAATAAGTGTTGATACACACTTTGCATCGCAACTACACGTTGTTCATGTCTATTCATCTACATTTCTCCTTCTTTATATGGTACGCGCGCACTTGGTACTACATCACTTGCAGGCCCTGCATGCACGTCTTGATCATCAAAAAATATATTGGCGCCAAAACAAGCTAATACATCCGCTTTTTTAGCTCCTTGCATAAAGAATACTTCATCTACGACAATATTCCATGCTCTTAAAGTTTTTATTACACGAACACCCGTATCTTTGTTTCGTGCTGTCACAATCGCTGTTCTTAATACATTTAAATCTTTAGTTTCATTTTGAAGCCAAGATAAACTCTTTAATAAAGAAGCCATTGGACCTTTTTGTAAGGCAACATCCTGGTTTAGAATCTCATTTTCATTGAATGCTTCTAAACCATGTTCCTGATAGATCTTTTCCGATTCAGCCGAAAATAATACGGCATCCGCATCAAAGGCGATACGAATCTGATTATCAGGAAAACTATATTTAGTATCTCTGGCATAAATCATACCGGCCGCAAAGCCTGCATGAATCGCATTGGATACATCATTTTCATTACACGATAAGAATAAATCGACACCAAATGCCGATAAATAACGACTGATGTCTTCTCCACCACTCAAAACCATTCGACCAATGTCCATATCATAATGCTCTAGTGAGTGAATGATACGCAAAGACGTATCCGCACTGTTTCTTGACATCACAATAACTTCAACAAGTTTTCGATTCGCGAGTTTATTGATGTTTAATAAGTTTTTAACTAACGCAAAACCACTACCCGGACTTAACACATCATTTTCGTGAACAATTTGATAGTCACGATAGGCGTCTAATCCTTCTTTTTCAAAAACCTCATTTTCTTTTTCTAAGTTAAATAAAGCTCTTGAACTAATACCTACCACAAGATAATTTTCAAAAGATACACTCATAAAATTGAAAAAAGGAAACCTTCGAAAGATTTCCTTAAAAAATAAATCCAGTCACCTGAATTTCAATCGCTTCAGGTTTAAAGTCTGTCATATAAGAAATACTTTCAAAGATCTTGTTTTGTAGATTTAAACAAACATCACTTACATTTGATTTGTGGTTTACTTTTACAGGAATTGATAAAGTCAATTTATTGTCCTCAACACGAGTGACAATTCCTGTCTTAAATGGTTTTGTTCCTTCTGCAATCTGAACATTTTCATCTTCTTCGATCACGTTCTTTGCGATTGTAGAAAAAACTGTTTTATTTAAAGAAATAACACCATATTCATTGCCTGGTTCTAGCTCGATATATTCTTTCGCCATAATTTCACCTTCACTTCTCTTTTAGTATACCAAAAAAGTTATTTAAACTCAAAAACTTTCGCACCCCAAAGTGATGCTGTTTTTGTAACATACTGCTTTTCATGTAAAATCACATTTTTACAAGTAACAATATCACTCTGTAACTGTTTCTTTAAGGCTTCAAAACCATCAAAACGAATCTCATTACGCGTCTTTTTCAAGAAGAAAAAGCGTACTTGTCGTTCATAAATATCTTGATCAAAATCAAAGATATGTGCTTCAATAGAAACCTTTGTATTTTCAAAAGTAGGATTGTTTCCTACATTGATCATAGCCCCATAAAATGTATCATCCACATATACAAAGCCTGCATAAACACCACTAGAAGGCACTAAATAATCGGGATTTGCCCCAAGATTTGCGGTTGGAAACTTCAATAGTGTACTGCCACGTTTAAATCCATGCTCAATCACACCTTCAATCGAATACATATACCCCAATAATTCATTGGCTAAATCCATCTTGCCACTTTGAATCAATGGCTCAATGCGACTGGATGAGATTTTTTCGTTTTTCGAATTTACACTGGCAATCACTGAAACATCAAAGTAGTTTTGTGAAGAAATTGTATTTACATTTCCTGTATTCTTTGAAGCATATTTAAAATCAAATCCACAAGTAATATGTGCTACATTCATCTTTTTTAACAACTTATGAAAGGCATCAACATCTAAAGCTGCAAAATTCTTAGAGAAAGTAATAACATACATCACTTCAATCCCCATCACGCTTGCCAAGTGTATACGATCTTCTAACGTTGTGATATGACGACATACACGGTCCGGAAAAAAGATTTTCCAAGGATCTGGATCAAATGTGATCAAACCACTTTGAATGTTTAACTCTTTGGCTTTGGCAATACAATTCTCAAGTAATGCCTGATGCCCTGTATGTAGGCCATCAAAGAAGCCAATACAACAAGAACTCTTTGGCAAATTTTCTTGTACATGTAAATAATCAATACGAATGACTTCCATTACCATAGACCTCTTTTACTCTTAAAAATTCCTTCACGCTCTTTTTCATAAATTGCGATAGGCTCACCTGCATCTAAAATACATACTTCTTGATTTAGATTATCTAAACGAATGCGTTTTCCTTGGTACACATCTTGAATCGGTTGATAGTCAATCTTATCTAAATGATCCAATACATAGATTGAGGGATATAAGACAGGTTCTTGTGTTTCAAGATCTTCTAGTGTTTGAGCCTGATCAATTGTAAAGCGACCAACCTTAGTTCGTCTTAAACTTTTCATACAACCTAGATTATTTGTATTTAAAGCCAAATCACGACAAATACTACGAACATAGGTTCCACTCGAACATGCTACTTTAAAACTGTAGTCTCCAAGATCTTCCATCGAATAAATTTCAATATCGCTATAGACTTTAGGAACTTCAAGTCCCTCTCTTTGATAGTCCATTAATTTTTTCCCGTTCACTTTTTTATTGGAAGTCTTTGGCACCAATTGATGGTTCTTACCAACAAATTTTTGAAGTTCCTCTGAAAAACAAAAATCCAAATTTATTTCTTTTTCAGCTTCCACTTCACCCCAAATATCATCGGTTGATGTACTTTTACCAAATTCGATCTGTCCAATATATTTTTTATCTGTATCACTCAAAAACTGTAATAATTTACACGACTTTCCACAAAGAACAACTAAAACGCCGGTTGCGTTTGGATCGAGCGTACCTGTGTGTCCAAATTTTTTTTGTTTATATTTTTTTCGAAGCCAATTTACAACATCATGGCTTGTCATACCATACGGTTTATCTATAATTAAAATTCCATCCATAATTTCACCTTTTATATTTTACTTGTTTTTAAGGGTACTTGCAACTATGCACATTTGGTACTAAAAAGTCAAGACTTGTATTCTAATATGAAGTTCGTTATTATAGAAATGCCTAAGGACATTAATTTTTCCTACACTCGAGATAAGGGAAATCGGATGTTGAATTGTTGTGTTGAAGACCCGCTACGCGTGGGGATCCTAATGCTGTTCACAGATTGCCCACCTGTACTTAACAGGGAAAGATCTCATGTTCTTGGGCTTTTTAAATAGGTAAAAAGTATGAACGCAAAAGAAGAATTTATTCAAATCTATAAAGAAAATATCCATCGTGAAGGTGCCGATGCGTTTCTAGAATTTCTAGAAGGTCCTCACTCTGATTTTTTTATGGCTCCTGCAAGCACGCGTTTTCATGGCAACATGGAAGGTGGTCTTTGTGAACATAGTGTGCATGTGTATCATTGTTTAAAAGATTATTTAGATAGACAAAGAGTAAAGGATACATATAAAATGAACTACAGCGATGAAACCATTGCCTTAGTCGCCCTTTTACATGATGTATGTAAAATCAATGTCTATAAAAAAGGCACACGAAACAAGAAAATTAATGGTGAATGGAAACAAGTCGATGTCTTTGAATTTGAGGACAACATTCCATTTGGTCATGGCGAAAAAAGTGTCTATATGATTCAGCCATTCATGCGTATTAGTCGTGAAGAAGCTTTTGCGATTCGTTATCATATGGGATTTTCTGGAAGTGACCCCGTCAATAATGTGGGTAAAGCTTTTGAAATGTTCCCTTTAGCCTTTGCGCTCAGTACAGCCGATATGGAGGCTACATATTTTCTCGATGAACAAGTCTAGATGACTTGTTTTTTTTTGCGATAAGACACATTTAATAAAACAGGATATAGACATCATTAATGTCAAATAGACTTGTA